>Ga0065711_1027052_pt1 | contig 54983 bp, 23 predicted proteins | sample Hoacrofraction12_FD_59098 | JGI IMG/M metagenome (GOLD analysis project Ga0065711, IMG submission 59098) | Hoatzin crop microbial communities from Cojedes, Venezuela - Epithelial fraction 12 v2 (version 2) | ecosystem: Host-associated > Birds > Digestive system > Esophagus > Crop | place... | reverse complement strand
TAAATGATGAAAGTGCTAAGAGAGGTAAGAACTGCTGTTCTACCAGTGTCAGATTTTCAATGAAAAAATCAGCAAAACCACAAGAGGTTCCCTCTGACATTAGGAAACACTTTTTTTATTGTGAAGGTGAGCACGAGCACAGGTTGCCCAAATAGGTTATGAAGTCTCTGTGCTTGGACATAGAAGCCCTCTGGACATGGTTCTGGGCAACCTGCTCTAGGTGGTCCTGCCTGAGCAGGAGAGTTGGACCAGTTGACTTCCAGAGGGCCCTTCCAGTCTCCAAGTTTCTGAGATTTTGTACAAAGACAGGCTGAACAAGTAAGTCTAATTTACCTTTACAGAATCACAGTATCACAGAATGGTAGGGGTTGGAAGGGACCTCTGTGGGTCATCTAGTCCAACCCCCCTGCCAAAGCAGGGCCACCTATAGCAGGCTGCAGAGGACCTTGTCCAGGTGGGTTTTGAACATCCCCAGAGGAGGGGACTCCACAACCTCTCTGGGCAGCCTGTTCCAGTGCTTCGTCACCCTCAGAGGGAAGAAGTTCTTCCTCATGTTCAGACGGAACTTCCTGTGCTTCAGTTTGTGCCCTTTGCTCCTTCTCCTGTCACTGGGCACCACTGAAAAGAGTCTGGCCCCATCCTCCTAACACCCACCCTTGAGATATTTGTAGGCATTTATAAGGTCCTCTCGCAGCCTTCTCTTCTTCAGGCTGAACAAGCCCAGCTCCCTCAGCCTCTCCACATAGGAGAGATTCTCCAGTCCCCTCACCATCCTTGTAGCCCTCCGCTGGACTCTGTCCAGTAGCTCTTCATCTTTCTTGAACTGGGAAGCCCAGAAATGGACGCAGTACTACAGATGCAGCCTCATTAGGGCAGAGTAGGGGGGTAGGAGAACCTCCCTCGACCTGCTGGCCACACTCTTCCTAATGCATCCCAGGATACCATTGGCCTTCTTGGCAACCAGGGGAACCTGCTGGTTCATGGTCAACTTGTCATCCACCAGCACACCCAGGTCCCTCTCCACAGAGCTGCTCTCCAGCAGGTCCGCCCTGAGCCTGTACTGATGCATGGGGTTGTTCCTCCCCAGGTGCAGGACCCTGCACTTGCGCTTATTGAACTTCATCAGGTTCCTCTCCCCTCAGCTCTCCAGCCTGTCCAGGTCTCACTGAACAGCAGCACGGCCTTCTGGTGTGTCAGCCATTCCCCCCAGTTCTGTGTCATCAGCAAACTTGCTGAGGGTACACTCTGTCCAGTCATCCAGGCCATTGATGAAGAAGTTGAACAAGACTGGCCCAGTACTGACCCCTGGGGAACACCACTAGTTACAGGCTTCCAACTAGACTGCACCACAGACCACAACCCTCTGAGCTCTGCCATTCAGCCAGATCATTCATTCATTCAATGCACCTCACTGTCCACTCCTGTAGCCCACACTTCCTGAGCTTTGCTATGACGGGAGAAGTGTCTCCTCTATGGTGGAAGACAGTGTCAAAAGCCTTGCTGAAGTTGCGGTAGACAACATCCACTGCTCTCCCTTCATCTACCCAGCCAGTCATGCCATCATAGAAAGCTATCAGATTTAATACGAAACAATTCATCTTCTGTGTGGAAATAGACTAGATAAATCATTACAACCTTTTAAATGCCTTTCTCACAAGACTCCTTATGCTCATCATAGAGTTTCTCATTTTTGGCATGTATTTTTAATATTAATTTTAAATGTGACTCAAAAAAACATTCTTTGCTTATTTTGAAAGGAAGCACATGAAGGGATTACAAACTATACATTTGTTCTTTAAATGATTGGTTTTTAAAAAACACTAATTATTTTTTTCCCTCATTTATGTTCTGCAGTCTACTCTATACATTAACTGTCTATTTTATACATCTCCTTTTTCAAAAAATTCATTTTTTCTAGAATATAATTGCTCTGTGGCCCTTTTGACATTTCTAGAATAGTACAGTGACCATTCTGGCATTTGTATAAAGAATGAAAAACAGTCTCAAATTTGACAGAAGTAGATAACATGATCAATCACTTTCACAAATCTTTTCTTTCTTTATAATGACACTGTCATTTCCATCCTCAGGAACAAGCAAACACAATCTGTCTGTTGCATATAGAAAGTGTTATTTTCTCACTCTCTTTCCTTTTCAACTATGAAATACAGATCCACCACGGAGATTTTCAGCAAAAAGAGTCCACGCTTTGAAGTTTAAAATGTTTTTTAGAATTACATGTGTAAGATGTTTCTCTAAACATGCCGCCTATAAGAACAACAAATAATATGAAGAAGAAAGGTCACAGTATGGTCCCAGACCTTATGGTATGTTTGCTACAGATAGATGTTCTGTCTCAGATTCTGCCCTAAATTATCATCTAGAACAACAAGAAGATGCCTTATTTCTGTTTTAGCATTTCTGCATGAGACTTCTTTTAACTGTAGTGAAGACAATATGTAATTACATGAGTATTGTAAATTAGCAAGGCATATTATCTTCAATATTATAGTAGAATGATTACTTTAAAGATAATAATGGACTAAAATATATAAAAAATAATAGGTTTGTTTCAAGTCTTTGTTCTGCTAATAATAGGCAGTAATTACCTTATGCAAAGAAATCCAAGTTGCAGTTAAACTTCCTTTAAAAGTTGTAATTATAATCTACATTGTTTCATGACTCGCTTTTTATAACATAGAGCTGGAATACTGTTGCTCAGCAAAACTGAAATTACCTCTCTATAGTATTTTCTTTCCTTTTTGCACCAGCCATCATAGCAAGCCTCATGAGACTGCTTCATAGGTAAATCAGCTTTGGGAAGGTAGGCCTTCATAGGCAAGCTCAGGTAACAGGGCTCAACTCAAAAGCTGATGGGTGTCTCATGCTTACCTACCTATATCTTCCAGGTAATTGAAAAAGCAACTGACAACTTTTTCTCTCTTTTAGCAATTTTACTGAGTCATTGTGTTACACTGTTTGTAACAATACATTCTCTTACTATTACTAATGCTGAGTCATTGTCTTACGCTGTTTGTCACAACACGTTCTATTACTATTACTAATGCTTTGTATTACTACCACCACCAAAAAACGAACATTCCGCAACCTGACATCCTTTATGGATTAATTCTTTTAAAAAAGATCTCTGAAGTCACTAATCTTGTCTTTTACATCCCCAAAGTTATTTGCAGAGGAGTATTTTGTATGCGTAATAGTGCCTGATCCCTTCAAAATGTCTGTTTCAGTTGCCTGCTGTAACTTCTTTCAAGATAAGTTTGTGAACCTTCATACTGTGGTCTCCTTTTCATTGCACTGGTAGCCCAAATGAGAAATTGAGCTTTACTCTAAGCTTCCATCCACAATCACAGAGCCCTAGGTGAAGTTCTAGGATGCTATAATTCAAAGTATCAGGCATGCCAGGATGTATAGATAAAAATTCTACTTTTGCTGGGGCTCAGGCCAGCAAATCAGAGGCAGTGTGGTTACTAAAAACCTTCAGAAACACAGACAAATATTCCTGAGTAACAGGTTTTTACAAGTTTATTTCTCTGTGTTTTTTGCTCACATGCTCCTTTTCACCATGCAACTGGTGTGAAATGATGTAAGATAGCTTTTTTTCTTAGTGAAAGCGAAGTTCTCACGTCAGCTAAGGCACTGCACTCAGGATGGGTGATGACTTTTTAAACACACCACAATACCTGGGCTTGCCCTACAAAAATCACACTTTTACTAAGGATCATACCTCTATGATACTTCTGATTTAAAAAAAAAAAAAAAAAGAAAAAAAAACCAAGCACCTAAAAACCCCCAAAATTTTTTTTCTTTTTCTTCCCCAGGATTTGCCATTCTTGATTTTTTCTCACTTAGGATTCAGCAAGCTTACAAAAAGGTGCAGATCTGCTGTGTTCAAATGAATTTCTCAGCAGAGTGAGGAGAAGAGTGTGAGGCTAACTCCTATCACCTTCTTCTCCCCAAAACGGGAGTAGAGGGTCCGTGCAAGCGGCTGCTCTCAGAGGCAGCCAGGGAAGCAGTGGCAGAGTAGCACCAAGCAACACTGAGCACAGACGAACTTCCAAAGAGCTGCACAAAGCACAGCATGACACTGGTATCACAGATGCTGGTTTTGTCACTAAATACTGCTGTATAGCTTTATATTGTGTAGATATGCTTAAAAGGGATGATACAATACTGGAACATGGGGCATCAACGACAAACATACGGAAAGCAGGGGACACACTGCAAATTCACGCAGTAATTTACTTCACTATAACATGAGCTAAATTCATAACAGCTTATTAATTGTTAATTTTTAATCAATTGTTAATTGAGATATTCTGGTCTGCTAGTAAATTTTTCATCTGTAGCCCTTTTTTCAGGGTCTGTCAATCCAGAATATTCTACTTGATGTAATCAATATGGATCAGTCCCGATGATCCGCAGAGGTCCCTTCCAACCCCTACCATTCTGTGATTCTGTGATTCTGTAAAGAGGGCATGCAGCAGCTACTGCCATTTTATCTTGTCATTCATTAAAACTGGCTTGCAGTGAAGACATGCTTTTTATAGATGTAGAAAGCTACAGTTCTATGAATCCATAACTCAGCTGGATACGTTTCAACCTCTGGTTTAGTTTCTTCTGCTTGACATATTTAGCCCATACTCTGATCCAGCTATAGACGGTCAGGTGAAGAGTCTTAATTTGCTAGATAAAATGCTAAATATGCATAAAATATTAAGAGAAGGTGCAACAGAATTGATAAATATTATATAATTTAATAAAGGGTGTATACATATATGCACACACAAACCCACCTGAAATCTTTTCAGAAGAAAGCAGATAGAAAGTCAGTGAACTAATTTTCATTTTCCATTCTCAAAAAAACTATGTATAATATGAAGAGTTGTGAAGTAATAATTTAATTTCATTTTTATGCCTTCTGCAGTAGACTAAACTTTGTGTTACAACACTACCCCAAAATGTCAAAAACATAATGAATACATGTTCCATAAAAGAAATATTAAAAACAAATAGGCAGTAATCAGAGAAATTCTCTACTAGTCTCCAATCCACTTAAATGTTCGCTTAAATGCCTGGGAATGGTATTTTTACCTGACAGCATGCCTTCCCTCTTGCTGGTCTTTAGAACAAAAAAGCCTCTTCTTTGCCTAACACATTTCTGATGCATGTCACACACATGCTGAGCTAAAGCACTGTGGAAAACAGCAGCAGATTTTACATCATTCCACAAGAAAACCATTCTTGAGTATAAAAAAAGACAGCAGTGGTCCACACCCTATGTAATTCTTTCTGGAATGTTCTTAATCTGACTCTACTGAATAACTAGAAACAGATGTTTAACAAAGGCAGTATAATACCCCCATATCCTAAAAACCATAGTGATGGAATTATAGCCTTGAAAAATTTCTGCTCTGTAATTATTTAACAACAACAACAAAAAATTAACCTAGGCAAGAGTACAGCATAGTATTTTCATTTATTTCCTGCAATATCAAAACCCAGCTATTTTTAGCAATAAAACAAGAATAAAATATTCCCAAGCCATAGCAGTGTTGTATAGTTCCCCTCCACCCCAAACCTCTATTAAGTTCTTCATCTTAAACACAAAGAAACTTTTACAGGCACATTCAGGATATAAGTCAATCCCAGCAAACGTGACAAATCAAATCAATCAAGTTACCAAAGAGCAAAAGATTTAAATCAAACCTTACCAAGTTTTTTGAGTTTCCTGGCAAAGGTTTGTTAGATATCATCTAAGTTACTATGTGCACTCTTTTTTTCCCTTTTCTTCAGTTTAGTTAGTGTTGTTATAAACAACAAAGTTCGTAAGACATGATGTTGCTTCCATTGAAACCAAGTGCAAAATCCTTCAAAAGAAGAGGAATTAGCCAGTATTCCCTTTGGATGAGTAATGATATTAATTCAACAGAATTTGAGGCTGATGCAATACTGTCTAGCCAGCAGATAAACACTATTCAGAATACATGCAAATGACAGTCAATTCAGGTGAGCAAGTGGAGTCTTCACAGGGACTGTTATTAATTACTGAAAAGCATTAAAAGGAAGGGAAGGGTTTCTTGCCTGTAATAAAGTCAGTTTCCACTCTTCTGTGCTGGTGATTATTTTCAGCCAAAAATGACAGTCCTGAATTCATACTAGCACCTCTCAAAATACTTCTTTTCTGTTTGGGAATGTTCCAGGTTGCACTGGTTGGATACAGACATACAAACAGCTTGCCAGTCATGCACATACACAGATACAACCTTGCTGGGCTGGACCATAACTTCACCTAGCTGGATTTTTCACTCTCTGACAGAGGCCACTAACAGATGCTGACGAAGAAGTGGTAACAATATTTCAAGAACAGAATGGCATTTCTCTCAATATTTTCTGTCAAAATATGGCAAGCCGAATTCGTGGTTGAATTCACATCATCACTGTGTTGAATAGCTCTCATTAGACTTTTATACTAGGATCTTTCCTAATTGTATTTTGAACTGGTGTATACTTTGACATCCATGTAAACAACTCTACTGTGCATTCTGTGAAAAAAACCTTTGTTTGAAACCTGCTGCCTGATCATTTCACTGAGTGACCTTACTCTTACATGAGAAATAGCAAGTGACTTTTCCCTATTCACATTTCCTCTCCTGTTCACAATTGTATTATATTATCTCATAAACCCAAGCTCTTTTCCAAACCGAAGCATTCTAGTCTATCCAGTCAGTCCTTGCTGTTCTCAGTATTTTTTTTCTAGTATTTCTTCACAACCTGAGTATCTTTTTGACTGCTCCTTAGCACCAAGTTGATATTTTCAATGAACTACCCACAATGATTGCTACAACTCTTTCATTGAGAGTGTTATTTAAGATCCACTGTAAGCTATGCATAAAGCTGATTTTCCCCTTATGTATTCATTTTTATTTACTGTCAGTGAACTTTCTTCAACACGTTGCTTCCCATGGAATCAGTATTGCATGACAGCTTTGTCTCTTTAGGAGCTCTTAAAAAAGTATATTATAAAAAGCTATTTTGAAATCCATATGTACAGAAAGAACTGGATCATCTTTACTCATGTTTGCTGACTCAAAAACAAACAAACAAACAAAACAAGAAAGAAACCACAAAACCCTCCAAAACACAACTAAAAACCCCCCAACCTCTAAGTAGTTCTGCAGCATGCTTTTCTTCTGTCAATGTCCATTTCACACTTCTCTGTTTTATCATATGCACTAAAATGTTTACTTTCATTCTATAAGTTTCTGGAGTTCATTCAGTACAGAAATCAGACATGCTTGTTTACATTTCTTTGTATTTTCCTCCTTCTCTCTCCACAAACAGTGCTTCTAAAAATCTGGCATCATGTTGGCCACCATCAGATCTTTTGCTAACACTGATCTCACTGATAGATGTAACTAATAGTTTTATGATTTTTGTACTTGATTTATTTTAGAAATCTGGAGTGAATAACATCTGGACCTGGAAACTTACTACTTTCACCTTAACTTTTTCTTTTCTATTTTTTTTTAGAGTAGGCAATGGTCTCTGTTTGAAGCAAGCCTTGAACTCCGCACATGTAAACAAAAGCTCTAGTGCAAGACATAGCCTAAGTTATTTTTCAGTCAACCGTGATAGGAAAAAAATTGTTTTGTTTGTCTGATGTTGCTTTGACTTCTTTGAATAGACCTCTTATCTCCCAATTATTTATCAGCTTATGTACCAAATGTTACACACACAAACATGGATTACTTTCCAAAATACATTATGAAGTGGGCTAAAAAAAGCCAATTATCTACCTGTGTGAAACCACAAAACCTGAAACAAGCTCTGACGAAACAGAGGTATGTTACCAGCTTTTAGGTATTACACAATACACTTTATTCCACGAGGTATCATAACACAGAAGTTACACAACTACAGAAATGGTAATACTGGCCTTTAACGCTGAGAAATAAGCTTGCTCAAGTACAAAGGATGATACAATTAAATTTTTGGCTATTTAGAGAGGTATGCAGGGATCTAGAATGCCTTACACCAGCAGTGTGTTCTTTTCCACTGACTTTGCTGGACTTAAAAATAACACTTGCTGAAAATTATTCTCTTTGTCCAGACATGAAAATATTTCAAAGAAACTTTGACTAAAAAAAAAAAACTTTGCTTAGAAATCATGCATTATCAAACAGTATTAGCCTCTATTCTACAGCTGTTTAAACTGCAAGAGTTAGTCTTTGACAAGTAACCTGATCAATAACACAAACTTTGTTGTTTTATTTGCATTACCAATGTATTAATTTATGTATTAATTTTTTTCTAGCCTTTTTTAGAAAATTTTACACCAAAAAAAGTTAGTTTCCATTAAATTTTATAGGATTCACTTGTCTTTCATTACGACTATTAATTCTAGTATTCTTATAAGTATTTTAAATTACAAATACTGCAAAAATTTAACAGTCCAAGACATAAAATACTTCCTGCTTTAGCAAATGGCATAATATATCAAAGTTTGGCAGGCATGAAAGGTATCAGTTATTCAGACAGGATATTAAAAATTGCCATTTTGGATGCTAGAGTTAGGTCTGGTTTTCATTGAAAACACACTGCTCATTAACAAAACTGAAATAGCCCTATATTACTGAAAATTTCTCTCTTATTTTTTCTGCAGTTTTATACTGAAATGTAGTAGCACTAATCACACTTTAGAAAAAATACACAGCTAATGGATTTACCAATGTTTGCCTCCTAAGTTCTGTTCTGCTCCGCACATATTCTGTTCTGACATATCAAACACTACAGCAGGGGAGAGCTGGGGCAAGTTGCAAATGAATGAGGCCATTCCTGTGTTGCCTGGAAACTGAAGCGAAAAGTGCAATGACTGTGCAGCATGCTGGTCATTGTTCCAAAAGGTGCTACAACTCATAATTCTTGTGGGTTTTAATTTTAAGCATTTCTGTTTCTTCCATCTCATGTATTCCACTCCATCTCTTTCTTCTATTTCTTTTTTTCTCCTTCCTTTCTACTCATCATGTGTGGAGGACATCTTTGTTCTAAAATATTGTCTGTCTGTATAATCAGTGTAGCCACTGCTTGGAGAAAGTCCCTTGGTCAATGCCTATTACTAAAACGAGATAAAAGTCAAATGATAACCATGGAACTTTGCCAGCTCTGGAACTTGTGCCTTGTTTGATCCGGAAGAATTGGAGAATGGAGAGGAGACAGGATTCTGACAGAGGGCATCTAGCAGCTTGCACATCAACTGTTTCACAGAAGATTTAATTTAAAGGAACTTACTTAAATTACATTGAAAAGTAGTTTCACCTTATTTGGTGAAACTTACCTCCTAAATAATAAAAACCATTAAAACTATTTAAGTTATAAAATGATAATTTAAACAAAATTAATGATTTTATTAGTGATCAGTTAAAATCAATCTTACTAGTATTGATTTACTTTCTGGAGTGTTCCTGCTCACTCGTCTAGACGTCATACAATCTCCATTACTGGCAACCAGAATTTCTAAAATCTTTAACTAATCTCTACTCTTGCAGATCTCCTGCAAATTTAACTGTTTTGCCATTAAAAATAATAGAATATTTACTTCTACACACTTGCAGTAGGTTTTCAGTCACTACATGTGTGAAACTCGTCACTTTTTCACAACACTACATAAATACGCGAATGTATCAATGAATAAAATGCTGTTAAAAGAGAACAAGCAAAGCTCCTACTTGCTCTCCCTAAGTAAACATACAGTTATGTGATAGCAGTGATTGCGTCGAGACAATTTATTCCTCAAGCACATGTAATTCTGGGCTCAGCCCATGGGAGGAGGCCTGCTCAGAGCCACGGACGTGGTATCACACCCTCCAGGCAGCAACACTTTGCTGTGAAATGATCTCCAACCTGAGCAAACTCAACAGCCAACAGACTTCTGACAACATACCACCCACACCCTTATCCTACATGTTCAGACCTGGTCTTTCTCTGGCATCCTTGGTCTCTAACTGCTGAAAGCAGTGCACTTCATAGAACAATGAAATCTCACTGCTCCAGTATTTATGCTCTGTTCAGTGGCTGAGAAGAATCAGTTTGCAAGGAGATTGTCTATTTTTCTGTGTCATTGCTAATTCTATACATTTATTCTCTCTCCAAATAAACCAAAATTTCTACACTGGTCATCTAAGTTGGTCAGACACAAGCACAGATAGATAGAAAGTTATTTTTATAACTGGTTGTTGAGTTTCTAAATGGCTAGATTATGATGATAAACAAAAAATAAATTCAAAGCTGTACAACAATATACTCTTGTAATTTTAATATATACAAAAATAGTTTCAGGTTAAGCTTCACTTCAACAACATCAACAATTTCCTTTAATTACACTTAAAGATGTAAAAGGTTTACTTGTGTTTTCTTTCTCTCCTTTTATATATGTATTTATTTATTTAATTTTGCCCTTGTCTTTCATTCCTCATTTGACTTTTTTATTATTTTAGTCAAAACATGTTCATTTCATCATTGCATGCACGTCCTCCTGCATTGGCAACAATAATTGCTCATGCATTTGGGGTTCTCTGTTTTAGATGTAGAGAAATGTAATCTACATTTAAGACGACAATACTTACATTTGTGTTGGACTTAAGATATGGAAAAACCTTATTTATAAAACAATAGTCTTGGCAAAATAATCCATTATCATTTATTTTAGAAAAGTTATCATAACATTCTAGCCACATTTCACATTAAGGAAACGCCATTATATTGATTTTACATTTTTGCTTAATTTTTTTCCCCAGAGTGCAAGAGCAAAGTATCACGTTCAAGTTCCAATATCTAATTCAAGTTTGTTATGTTTAAAATATTTTGCTTTTAAAATAGTTTATTACTTTTTTCTTCTTCTTCACAATGAAAGAATCTTGAAACATTTCACCTCCTGAAGAATCTCTGTAGTTCACAGTACTGTAATATTTGCATTGCCTCAGTATGCATTTTACATTAGGAAATATTTCTTTGCCGCCATACAAATACTCCTACTTTGCACTGGGAGAAAAAGAGTTTGTGCTTCTAATGTCAGTATGAAAAATATTAGAATAAGAACCTTGTATTTTACTTTCTTCCCTACTTGATGTTGTTTTCAGACCTGTAGAAACAGAATAATTTCTTTATACAATTTCAATGAGTCCTCTGCACAAAATTCAAGGGTCTTGAAGGCCTAAAGGTGCTGAAGTAGTGCACATGAAGGTCTCAGGAAAGTTATAACCCTTACAGTATCCAAGAGGTGTCAGACTGCAAAGAAACTGTTTACTTTGCCACATTGGTCTTAACCCCCTATCTACAGAATGACTCACCACTCATATGATAGACATTTCATTGAAAGCAATGCCATCAATGACAACTGTGGACTAATTGCCACAGTTGTGAGTACGGAAAATATATAAACAAGAAGCAGAATGTAAAATTAAAATTAATTAAAACCCCAAGAGAATATATAAAGATATATAGACGTTAATTTTCCACATCTAAATTATTTAATTTGTACATATATATACAAGAAGTAAAATGTAAAATTAAAATTAATTTAAAACCCAAGAGCATATATAAAGGCATCTAATCTTTAAATTTCCAAATCTAAATTCTTTAATTTGTATTCTAATTTCTGAAGGTGATTTGTGGGTTCAGATCTTCAGTTTAGCAGAGAAAATAGAACACTGTCCATTACAAGTGCAAAACTTAAAAACAACCCAAACAGTTTTAGACTCCAACTAGTCATGATAGCCCTTCCAGCTAGAGCCACTGATAGGTAATCATTATAGAAATATCAGCCAAGATCAGCCAAAGTTTCTTTGCTGGAAAAGATCTCCTTTTTTTTTTTTTGATCCCAGAAGGCTTAGATTATTCTTAAGTAAGAGAAATTATTTTTAAAATGGAATATTTAAATTGATTTGCTCAGTAACAAGCTGCACACCTGGCAAATACAACCCCACAAATGCAAACAACCATGTAATTTCTGCAATGTTGCCTGTTAGACAGCTACCAATATTTTCTAGAAGGATTAATATACTCAGTCAGGTGTTAAGTGGCTCCAGCATCCAAACATTGTTTGTTTGTTGTGTAAAACAGAATACAAGTATGGAAGGCTGATACAGTACAGCTAAGCCTGCAGAAGAATAATGAAGGAGACATCATCAAATGACACAAGAAATTTTTTTGCATTAAAAAATCAACAAAAACAGCAACAAAAAAACAACCATACAACAAAAATGAACCTACACTCAGAAACTGCTTATAGAAAAGGATATTAAGATTGTAATACAGTTTCTCAAGTGTTAAGAAACAACAGAATTGTTTATCCAACTAGCCATAGTTTGCCCTCTGTGTATGTTACGATAGAGGTGTTCTTTAACAGTGTTCACAACTGCCTTTTCCATGAGACCGGTACTTCATTGGGCGAGCAGAACAGATTCATTTTACAAACAGAAGAAGAGGCAAGGATCTGTTGCCCCTCAGTTTTTGCAGACATTGGAAACTGTAACAAGCAAAGTAGGTAACATATGCTTTGTATTTAAGAAAGACAGACTACTCTGTAATATTGCATTTGGCCTTTTCTCCACCTCGGAGGATATCTACACCTTTTTGAAAGCAGGTATGCTTTTGCATTGCCTGTTCTTTCTGCAAATCAGACCCAACTGAGCTTTGAACTGCATAATCAAGGTTAGTGTGGCATATCCCTGAACTGGTAAGTCTGATGACAAGCAAGAGAAATGAGTTCAGATGAGCTTGTCATACTCAGCTACATTAATGTTCCAGACTTTTGCTACAGATCAGTGGGTAGTCTTGCCATTACAAGGAAAAAGCCCCTAAAGCTTGTATTGGATTGCTTTCCATTACAGTTAAAAAGTTCAAAAACAAGGACAATGTTTTCTTGGATTCCTACAATAAGTCCTACAACACATAGGATGTTGACACTACAAGAAACTATAAATGGATATGTAATATTTAGAAGATAAAAAGCGAACATTCTTTTGATCTGTAAGCAATGACAGCACTTCATACTTGGAAAGCATCAGAAGAATATTAACAAAACATCCCTGAGATAAATATAACTATGTTTTATTTCAAGTATTTAGAAATTAAGACAACAGAGTACAAACAACTCTGTTGAACTCAAAGAATGGGAACTGCTGGCAGAGTTAGGTTTAAAGTCCCAGGATATTTCTACCCCGTCTCACACTAGATCCACAAGGCCATGTGTCCCTCTACCTGATTTTGCTTACAAGACTCAGTAACCATACCACCTACTTGCCTGTTATTATTGTAAGTGGGAGCTGGATTTTTTTATTTTGTTAATGCATTCACCTTCTCTTTGAGCTGAGCAGCTCGTTCTCTACAGCTACATGACTGTTGCACACAACAATTGCACAGCAATCGCGCTTTTGTTTCAACAGAGCAAAATAAATGCATAACTGCAGTTTACAGTCTTGTTTTCCATTGTGACTTCATTGTGACATCAGTATGATGTCATATACACTGATTTAAAAGGGATGCTATCATTTTTTCTACTGATTTAAGTGCCCCTCCATGGATTATTTATTTAATCAAGAAAGTATTTCTCAAACGTTAAAACTGTACTTTACAATTCACCTTGAAATATTTAGAGGTACCCAAAGTTCACCTCCTACTATGTGGGTCAAGTCACTTGAATGTTTCCTCCTCAAAACCATTTAAGCTGTCAATAATTAATGATTAGATGTTATAATTCAGTATTCTATTCAAGTAAATGAATGGAGTGGAAACAGGCTTTATAGAAACCCTTTCTGATCCTCATCCAAAGATTTTTTACTCAGGAGTGAGTCACAAGCTACCAGTTTAAACTGGTATTAGTCATATTACAGAAAAGCTGGACTTTTGTTTTTGCAGTTACAAACAAGGAAGTTAATTATTCAGAAAATTTTATTTTTGTTGTAATAAATTTTTTTTTCACACTACTAAGAGTAATTTTGAACCACGTCATTCTGTATTTTAAACATGATACTGATTATTTTTATTATTCATTGCATGGAAGTTCAGTAAGTTTCAATTACCGTTATTTTAGCGGCAACAAAGCTCCTGAAAAGATAAAACAACTTCAAATTAGTACCAAAATTCCTCATCTAACTATGCAATTATGTAACTACGCCAGTATTGGTATGAAAGCAATTAAAAAGTTTGCTAGAGAATTACTGAGAAATTCATTTGCCACTGTTGGCAAATTGCACACAGAAGAGGTCTTCACTAGAGAAACAGCCATTGTTTCTAACTCTTTAGACTGGGTAATGTTAGGCAAACAACAATGGTGTTCCTGTTCAAGTAGTCTGAAATCAGATTGTCGTTTATAATACCGCACATGGCCTGCGTTATAACCCACTGGTCAACATAGTGAGGCATCATCAGTCCTCAAGAAAACAAAAAGTGAGTCAGACGGCTTTCATGACTTTCGATCAGATGAATTTCAGATAAGTCTCAGCAGTACAATACCTGCTTTTGTCCAGCCCTTCTAAGTCTCAAATGTTAATGTTGTTGACAAGGCATTACTACTAACTGGTTGAGTTTTGTCCCTTACTCTGAGCCATGTACCTTCATCTGCATTCAAATGCTTCAAAACCAGTTAGCCTGCTACTTCCAGGCATTCATCACCTAAGACTACGGTTGTTCATGAAGCCATTATGTTACTGCCTGTAAAATGTAATATATTTAAGCAGGCTACTTTGCAAAAGTACTCTGTCACAGTAAAATTGGGTGTTTCCACTATAAAATTATATGGATGGAATTGATTATGCAAAAGTTATTCAATATTAGTTACCTTTACAGAATCTATGTAATAAGCTAAATCTAGTCCAAGGTCTAAACATCCTTAAAAGAATTAAATTACATTTTCTATAACTACTTCATTTGATGAATGAAGACTATATGAAAGAAAAAGTAAATTATCCATTGGTAACTATGTAATCTTTCTATTGAAGTATTCTATTTGTTTCACTTTATATACACTAAAGTCTGGAAGAGCCCTAGTATTTTTGACAAAGCCTTCATGAACTTTCCAATCGTTACATAAGCTATTGTATGCCACCCTATTTGTTGGTAAAGACAAGATTGTCTTTATATTATTAGGGGATTTCCATGTCAAAGAAGTAGTTCGTTTTTGTCTTCTGTATAATTCCCTCTATGACAACTAAAGCATAACCTTCTATTACCAAAAGGGTGTGGACGGAAACAGCAGCTACTGAACAGTTCCAGCTCACAGCACAAGCTTATATCAAAAAAATATTACCAAAAAACTTTCACAGTCCAAGGTCACTTCAAGTTTTTACCTGCCCGTACCTTCGCTATATATTTTAACAATGATGTTTCATTGTGTGCATTCAAATAATTGATGACATCTTTATAAGCCTGTTAAACATGAATAAATTTCTTTTATTTATTTTTGATTGGTGATGATCTTTGCACTTGGAACACACAAGTAGCAGCTTGTAGCAAAGCCACAACACACAAAGCACTTCTTATTGTGTAAGGTATGTCTAGAGTGACTTTGTAATTAATTGCAGCATGTAGCCTGGAGAGCTAGATAACTCTGAGAATACACAGAACATGAAAGACAGAGGCTTTCCTCCTTGGAGTCAGCTGAGATTTTACTTTTATTCCCCTCTCACATGTGAAATAAGCTTCACATCAGAAAAAGAGCTACTCCCGCTCAGCATATCAATGGCATTTGCAGCAGATGCTCCAGGGACTAAAAGGGTTGTGAAAACTCTTTTCAATGCTGTCTATATAAAGTCTAGTTTCATTCACAAATTAAAAATTCTTATCAATTAATCCCATTTCTTAACAATTCATTGGACATTAAGGTTAAAGTATTTTGTTTTGACAGTTTAAAAAAGAACTGATAAAAAAAATTACTTTTAGTGATGCATTCCCAAAGGTTCATCAGGCATGTGCTTTAAACTCATCAGCACTGAGATCAAGTTCTACATTGTAACATGCTCTCTGAAGGGAGCAGAGATTAAATCATCCTCCAAGAAGTCTTATAATTAAAAAACCCCACAACTGTTGCATGAAGAGCAGGACAATGAGATGGCAGATCATTGGTACTAAGGAGAAAAAGGGAGTTGGAACAACTCATCCAAAAACAAACTTGACAAAGATGCTGAAGAAAAGATTTACAATCATGAGAACATGTTCAATTTTTTATGATATATATTTACTTGATAAGAAGACTGATCAATTGTATTCTTGAGCAGCACATTCTTTAGTGACTGACGGTTTAGAAGCCGGATTGAGAGATTCCTGCATAAGTCATAGAAAACGTTAGGCCACTATCCCTACAAAATCCGGTGAATGCACAAGATTATTACCAGCAAAATATTTACGCTTTTTCTTACAGTAGAATTTCCATGTAATACAATATATGATACAAATGTTCTGGAAGGACAGTTGATAAGCCACTGACCTTCCTAGGGGGAATAATAGGTATCAGACTTGCATTATGAAGAGATAGCAATGTGTATGATAGTATTTCAAGGAGCATCTCATTAAGCCCTATCCAGACCAGACTGAGATCTTTATCTCAGTGATTTGTATGTCACAGCTGAGTAGAACTCCCTCCTGTGCAGCCTCCAGGTGAGGTGAAACAAAGCACTCCCTACTTTAAGCAATTATTTGAGGGACGAGGGGGTGAGAAACTGTGAGACATTTCAGTTTAAATATTTCAGGCACAATAAGTCATTATTTTCTAATATTTTATTAGAAAATTCCTCACAAACTCTTTGTTGAGGATCATGCCTAAAAAAATTTTTTTCTGTCAGGATGGTTTTTACACACTGACAGATGCAGTCCAATCTTGAACTTCAAATGCTTCAGCCTTAATGTTACTTTTTAAATGGCTAACAATAATCATGTGATGGGATTTAGTTCTTCTCATAGCCCGTTTCCCACGCCCGGTCCCCCAGTCAACACATGTTTTAATATTATTTCTCTTGGCAAGCTATTCTCGATGAAAGGCCAAAAGCTTGGTATTGTCTCAGCTGCTTCTGTACTAGTGCCACCAAATACCACAAACTGTTGTGAGACTACAGCGGCAACAACTGCTTCTCCGATACATATACCTCGTGCAGTCACCACAGACAAATACACTCTGCCCACAAGAAAACCACACGGAAGTCTCCAGACTGTGATTGTCACAGTGAGTAAGAAATATTAAAGTATACAATTGTTCTTAAATACTCATTTCATAGCTGGCGTATCTAACTTAACTATCTCTAATATACATTGCATGCCTTCGAAACAAGAGATACATGCTTGGAGAAACACTGTTATTCGTAAGTTTCAAATATTTCTTCTGCAGTAAACTATTTTTTATGTTGGGAATAGAGCTCATTGTGCAGCCCGTTCTTGGGCCTTTTAATGAATATTTTTTGTGATCTTGCTGGATTTCCACATTTAATTATATGGTCTAATCCATTTCCCATTGCAGCATGCATTTACACAAGTCAACATTCTTCTTTTTGATTTTGTGATGTGCTACATGCTATGATTGTAATTAACACCTCTGGAGAATTCAATCTCTGTCATGTGAGTGTCCATAATAATGAATAAGTCCAAGAGGTAGACAACATTTTAAAATAACTTGGATTTTATTGCTTATGACTGTGCTTAAGAAAGTGCAGCAGATTTTAACAATCCTACAGCTGCACAAGACTGGAAATACAATAGATAACATTTCTGGTTCATCATTCAGTGAACCTTCCCATCCCCAAAGGAAAACAACATATGTTATCTGTGATTGCATATGTCTTCTATATTGCAAAATTATACTTATGATAATGGTCAAATATATCAATTATTTATCTTAATATAACTAGAAGATTCTTATAATATTAAAATGCACATCAGAAATGTCTACTTGTCTTTTACCTTTTTTAATATGTAGATACATATTGTCCAGGTAAAGCTGTGAAAAAAATCACACAAAATCTATTCTGGATAAAACTTATTTGCTGTCTTATTCTATTTTTTGTGAGAAAATTAATATATAGACAGATCTTCTTAAAACATCTTGTGGAGATTCCTTCTCTAGAGTGCTCATACTACTTGTTCTGGAGATTATTTGTCAGGCTTAGCAGATGCAGGTTTATCACAGAAGCCCAGTAAAACCTACACCACAAAAACCCACACGTATACACAAAATCCAGAGTTTACATGTTCAATTAACTCACCCACAATGCGTTTTTTTTTTTAATTATGAAGGTAATGCTATCAAGAGATAATCCCAAGGACAAATTCAGGCATTGAATAATGCTATAAAAGTTCCTGGATATTCCAGCTGAAATTAGTCTGGCCCATAAAACTAATGTATTTAATTGTACATCATTCATTCTCAGACATTATTACACCTTAAAGTATTCCAAGCTTACTTGAACAATCTATTGTCCATAAAAGTCTGTGACTACTAGTCTACAATAATCAGCCTCACTGTAAGAAGCATATGTGTGGAGCACTTGTCATGGTAAGATTCTAACTGATTAGTTGTATCTGTTATAATAAGAATATTTGATAAGTACTGTTAAATCTGGTGCATTAAAGAACACAGCAGAGTTCTGATCATTAAGAAAAGCACAATCTAAGAGGAAAAGAGGTTACAGTTAAAGCATTATGACATGACTACAAGTGTTTCTTTATAAGCAATAAATGAAACAGAATACCTCCTTCTTGTCTTACATTTCACCCTGTGCATGCACAAAATCTTGCTTTTTTTGCTATATTAATTCTGCACGTGTTCTTTTTAAAGAACTGAATGCAGAGGCTTAGTAAAATTAAGTTGTTGAAAATAACAGATAGAAGACCCTGAACTTTTACTAAAAGAGGAATATACAACTACCAGAAAAGTAGTTCTGTGCTAACATGAAATGTTAGCCATGTAGTGTCTTGCCATGTTTGATGAAGGAGAGAGAAGACAAGATTTCTAGCTGAATTTTGAATGTTTAGAAAATGGAAAGCCAACCCACTACCAATTTATTAAATGTACTAATCTACACAGTATAAACTAGTAATCTTTTACAAGATTATTCCCTAAAACTTTGCAGTGAGGGAAGATGCCAATATTACCAATATTATCTAGTGACCAAGATCAAACATTAGCTGGAAAAGACCTCTAACTTGCCCCAGCTAGAGACCAGTTCTAAGGCTGGTTGTTTTCCCTAGATCAGGACAGAAATATGCCCCCTGCTAGCAAACATTTCACTGCACTTCTGTATAAATTGTTACTCTGCCCTTTGACAGTGTAAAGCTTGCTGGCTCCAGTCAACAGTTGCTCCTTATGGGACTGGTAGGTTGGCAGATAGAGAGGCTGAGACTTCTCTCCCAACCATCTTTCTCACATATTAATTTATCTCTTGTTGGAACGAATTCTTGGAATTTTTAAGCTCAGTGTTCTCCTAGACCACCAATGGAAAAATCATGCTCGGTACTAGACGAAATAGAAGCATAAAACCCCCAAAAGTTCATGAGATACAGAAGACATGTCAGAAGGGAAGAAAAATGGAGTAATACCTGCAAATCCCAAAGAGGATGAAACTCTTCAAGACTGTATGAAAGGAAAAGCCAGCTATTTGCTAGACTGTGCTAAAGAAATTGTAAGAATACTCCCATAAGATATATATCTATTAAGAGATATGAATTACTATGAGAACTCAAAAAGGAAAAGAAACTTCTGAAGCTTTTATAGCATGTTTGAAACTTTGAGGTTATGTATACTGAACTACACAATATCTATGAAATCTTTAATTTAAGACCAAGGTACAGTGGATTCTTGAGATTCAAAACGGAGGCAAAGGCTACCATGCAATACCAATTTCAGCTTGCATAAAACATTGAAAAAGTGTAAAATTGCAGAAGAAACAGACAGGATTGCACGGGCAGGGGCAATAACCTGTTTTAGCATACCACAAAGAAAACAATAATACACATGTGCAAAATCAAAGTGAAGATAGCAAGTTTGCAAAATGCAGTCAGAGTGATCCAACAAGCAGCAACGCGGAAGACTGCTTGAGTCCAACAGGCTTCCCAAGATGTTACACAGTAAGCTAATAAAAACATTCTACAAAAACCACTGGAACTTTTTGTAAATTCTAAAAAAACCCCAAAACTTAAGGAAATTGGAGAATTTATCATGCTGGAAGGGCACAATACTTAAAACCTTTGCAGTCACACATAATAACTTGCAATACAATTATAGTAAGACATAATAAAAATTTGTGGATTCAAAAGCACTCCTGCAAAGTAGTTCTTGCTTTTGAGGTAAGTACTAAACAAAAGTAGAACTATAGGAACTCAGTTCCACTTCTGCTAAAACATTTAGAATATCTCCTAAATTGTGTCCAAAACAGAACATGCCATTCAAGATATAAGGTCAGACAGCAGCCTGGCCCAAGCAAAGCACTTCAGCTTTTAAAACTTGTGAAGAATTATCAGACCTACAAGGCAATGAGGTCACCCACAAAAGAGAAAAGCTCAATGAAAATAATTGAGATACATTTTCTTCTGGAAGAAAAGAAAAGATGCTCAGGTTTGAGCTGTGGAGAAACAGTATTACTTCCCTCTGGTAAATTAACTTGTCAGTAGTTAACACCATTGTGCAACATCTTCAGCTTACTGCAAGCCACTCTGTAGACACTAGACAGCATCACATTCCCCTAACTCACTCATTGCCTCTGCCCCACTAACCTACATGTATGTGTGCACAGATCCCATCAAATATACATACTGTCTTTGCAAGCCTGTTGTCTGTTTGTACACAAGCATCCACACAAGCCTGCCCCTCTTTACATACCAGATTTCAAGCAGAGTGGATATGTGGATTGGGTTATCTTACACATTTGTAGTATGTCTCTGTGACAATACTGTGAATTAAATGATCTCCTGGGAATTATTTATGCACCTGTTATGCATATCTTTACATTCTATGTGGAGAGGATCATATACTAATCCAGAAAAGAAGTAACCCATTCTCAAAAGCCTGAAAACCAATGGCAAAGAGTCCTCTGTAGCACGCCAGTTGTTAGCTTGACTAAAACCTAATGTATTTGGTCAGCTGATTTAGAAAGTGAATAAAAACTAGATGAGAAAAAGCAAGGAAGAAGTAGAAGAAACTCAGATACTTTCTTAACTGAACACAAACAAATAAGCTCACACATGCAAATGTGCAACTTATCTTTTTTCATATTACTCAAATAATCTCCTCTAAACATTACATTTTATTTTAATAGTTCCAAAAGGATGTTATTGTTAGTTAAATTTAATTGCATCTGTAACCTGATTAAACACTGCCTTGAATCTCATGAATACATGCATCTAATTAAATTGTGAAAATACACAGCTATCTGGCTTCATTTTGAAATATTCCTCCATAACACTCAATTTTTTAATTCCACAGAAGTTTGAAATATTATGCACAACTCTTTCTAAAAAATTTCAGCTATTAGTATAGAGTATACATACACAGAGACTAAGAATCCTATCCTTCCCTAGTATTCTTAGCATAATTATCATCCTACTCTCTTTTGATGGCTCTTCCTTTTGAAATACTTTTCATATACCAAATTTTAATTACGTTAGTTCCCTGAAAAGCACTGAGTAGTGAAGTAGAGGAAAACACAAACAGGCATTAAAAATCTTTAAAGAAAAATATATCTGGAAAATTGGAAGCAAATTGTAGTGAGAAAAAGTCTACAGTTTCAGTTTCATCTAGCTTCACCGTAGTTTAGTAGCATCAGGATAAATACACTGAACCAGGCAGTATAGCACCACATTAAGTTGAATATTTAGCTCCTCGGCAATCTACCTGTAATGAACACTTGAGGTTTTGCTGTCTTTTGCAATTGGTACTAAAAGTTCATGAAAATATATTGTGCAACAAAAATAAACAAAGACTTGAGTTTATCAGTACTCTTATGTCAGTTACATTCCTGAAACTTAAAATGGCACACCTTACCCGTACCTATCTAAACTACTTCTAAGGCATCTATCGTTTTCATATCTGAATGCCAACACCAATGTAAAACTATTTACCATGGGTGGGGACAAAGGCTGGCTGAATTCATATGAAGGTACTCTATGTAAGTGAGCACATACTTACATTCTTACTGTCAGTAATCGTATTAAATGGGTAGGTCTGGGGGTACATGTTTAAAAAAAAACAAGAAACCCTGAACATCAGAAAGTACTAAATGATCCCCAGAAGAGCTGGAGAGGGGACAGATATTCAAAGGGAAGACTGAAAATGGACTCATGAATAACAAACCCACTTTACATAATGAATAAAAAGGTCATATATCACTACTTGTTGTATCTGAACACACACAAATAAACCATAAAGACAGAAAATACTCTGTCCAAATTTGTGTATAACAGCAAAAAAAAGAAAGAAAAGACTGATTGAACATTTTGTGTTCACTGAGAATTATTAAGGCAGCAAAGAAAAAAGGCCAAAAATATCAAGCTCATGCATGCCATGACTTCATACTTCCAATTAAATAGATACAATTTAGTTGCTATGTTGCACTGACCCTACCATCCTGCTGCAAATATTTTTGCTTCTAGCTTCTCCTCCCTTTCCCACAGAAAGGAATTTTTCATGGAAAATACAGGAAAGCTGGCTTCCCATACGAATTAACTAAAGCTGTATGATTTAACGTATCTAAACATCCTTCCACAGACCTTTGGACTTGTCTCACACACACTGGCTGTCCACACAGCTGGGGAATCGACAGTCTCCTTCCCCGTAACCGAAGGCCTTCTTCTTTCCTCACAAATCGCAGCACACACGATCCCACCCTGATGATCTCCCCTGTCCAACTGCACTAGGGTAACAGATGGCTTAGAAAAGGCTTAGGAAGAGCCAACCAAGACCAGCCAGAAACTGAATTTGTCAAGCACATACCAGAAGACCTAATTTATCTTGTCTGTGTCCAACTGTAACATGTGCTGTTGTGTCAGTATATTGACCAGATGTTCAAGCATTACAATTACTTTTACAACAGTGCAATATAATCCAGATTTCTGAAGAACTTGAGCTGTTTTTGGCTAGAGTATATTTGAATTCCTGGCCAGGAAGCTTTGAAACACTTGTTTCTTTTCAGTTGCTATGGTTGTTTCCTCTAGACTGTAGACTGACACTGTCTATAGACTGAGAGCGATCCAGGCTAAAAATTGAATATAGCTTAAACAATTTTAATGTCACAGTTATAGGCAAGAGTAGCTGTAACACTCTCTGGAGCTATAAGTTGTTCAGAAATTTCTCCAACAAAAATGAAGACCCTGTGGATCTCTACCACTTAAAATCTTCTATTTCAGCTCACTCTTAATACTGTATTTTTTCCTCTCTAAAATCCAAAAATTCGTCGTCTACCTTTCAAGTGTTAAAATGAATTCAGAGTTACAGCTGGCAAAGGATAAAGAAGAAAAGGAAGGAGAGAAGGACTCATAAAATGTCTGACGTTAAGGGCTGGTGATGAACTCTGAGTTGAAAGAAACATTGGCAAATTTCCCATTACACCCTTGAAAGCAAAATCAAGATACATAACCACATTTCTGAACATAGTGCATGGAAACCTCCTACTAAAAACAAATTTTAAAAATAACCTATTACGTCATGCCTTGCTGAACACAACCAATACAGAGAGAACTGATTTAAATAAATGGTTCCATCAATTTCTTAAGCACTCCCTACTAAATGTCCCAGTTTGTGTGCACTTTTCATGACAGTTTTCATACAAGACGTGGTTTTCAGAAGACATAATGGTCCAAATTTTCTAGAAAGCAGAACCATAGAGTTTCTTAAAGAGGTCTTAAAAGCTTACATACTACATCACCTTTTTTAATCATAAGTAATTGCATGCCTTTTACATAATATACCATTGTTCTACTGTATAAATGTACATGTAAATGAACATTACATCTTATGATTTTATACTTCATCACATAAAACCAGATGGAAGGCATTTTGACAGTTCACAACCAGGCCATTTATGCAATCCTTACAAGACTGAATATCCCTGGCATATGACTAAAAATGATAACTCAGTTATTCATGTGAAAGGATAACAGTAACATCATAAAGAAAATGCATTTTGGTGTCAACAGTTCTACATCCCAATCCACTACAGGCATTACAAAAGAACACACAGCAATATTTTTAGTGTTATACATTTGGTTTTTATGCTACCTACATTCATAAACTTCTAATCATAAGAAAATACTAAATTTATAAATCTAGTGGTACTCTGCAAAGTCAGAATGGCTTTCCAACTTATTGGTGACTTGAATAAGATCATGTTATTAAAACTTTTAATGCCTGTGCAAATGATGAACTAAACAAGAAAGACGTGTACAAAAATTCAACAACTATTGTTAAAGTACAAAACAAATTAAATTAGAAATACAAGAAAATAAGAGAACTTACAGAGCAGGTCATAACTATGGTGGAATAAGTGACAAGCACTAAAGCCGAAATGGATCCTCCATAGTACAACATTTTGGAGTAAGCTTACAACTACCCTATTTTCAAAAGCACTATTTTTCTATGAGCTGCCTAAAATATGGATATGGAATTAAAACCACTATACTGCCTATGTAGCCAAAGCATCTAGAACTCACATGTCTAGCACGCAGCATCTCAGTTTTCTGAACAGATAACAAAGTGAAGATGTATCAGTAACTATGGACTTGAAGTGATTTGGCAACAAATAAATATTGTAAGCACACAGTAGTGCTTCTGCTTCCTTCATATGCCTGTGATGCTGATCACACATATTATTACTTAAGATCAGCGGTTTTTCTCTTCAGCTTCACTTCTGAAATACTATTGTTCTTTGTAAGTTCTCAGGTAATTTTTTGCAACTCTTTGCTTGACTACATAATTCGCTACTTTCTTAAAAAGAGAGTGCTACTAAGATGAGCCTGTCTTACAAATCATTTAGAAAGAACTATGAATTTTCAACAACAGTATTCTGCGGGCCTAGTATTTTACATATTTGGGAAAAACCCATGCATTTCCTTCACTCCACATCGTGCTGAAAAGGCATTCTACCCAAACTCAAAACTTTCTGAAGCTCACTAAAGGAAGTACTTTTAAACAAAATTCCACTTTTTAATACTACACCAGCATTTGCCCTTTCATGTTGCCCAAACTTGTTTGTTCACTTCATACCTGTCCCTTTTAATACTCTTCCTACTTCTGTCATCTTAGTCTACGATAACTAACATAACAGACACATAATCACACACGATAATTTCCCTCTGTAAACTTTCACAAATTCTTGTTTATTTTCATCTTATAATATAAAAGAGCTCTGCCCAAATTATTCTTTTTTATCCTACATGTTCTCATGTATAGACTGTTTTATAAATTATTTAATGCAGATCAGCATTTGGAGATCCTTAATGTTGTTGGGATTTATGCATAACTTTTAAAGGAACATGAAATATCCTAATTTCATTCAGTTTTCTCTGTTACACATGCAATTTCTGACCAGGTACGCTGGTTTCAAAACAAATATTCGTTAAGTATAAAGGCACACTTCTTTTTCCTCATCCTTTTCAAGGGCAAATTTGATAAATTATTTTATCAAAGGAGTATTTTAGCTACAGAAATACATACATTGTAAACATTTATGTACACAGGTATGCAATGTGCAATACACACACCAGTCACACAGCTACAGTGTAAATCTGGTTTCAGACAAATGAAGATAAACTTGAACAGCATTTCCGTTTGCTGCTTAGAATGCATGACTGACTTTATTCGAACTTATTTCATTGTCCTTCTTTCTTTGTATTACATTTTTATTTGAAAAATGATGGGGAAAAAAATCTCACAAGAAATACAGAACACATCAAGATGTCAGCACCATCAAAGCAAACAGGAATGTGTTATTGAGTTACAATAATCTCATATGTAATGTTTGAAAAAATAATAAATTATGTAATGAAATTATGCTGTTGTTTTACAGAAGATTGATGCAACAAAATTAATGTCTTTTACAGATTTGATCACAAATACATGTCTTAGAAATGATCAAGTTACCAAAAAAATAGCACTAGTGAATAATTTAACAAGGAGCTCCCTTTCCATCTTTCCTCTGTTTATTCTAGCAACTGCTTTAATAAAAACCACTGTTTCATACACAATATGTATTCGCACCATTCTTCTCTCTCACGTCTTTATTAATTTGAGTGGTTAAAAGATAAACAAGCTTCTGTTATTCTGCTTAGGTGTGGACAGGTCATAAATTGCCAATAAATAAATAAATAAACAAACAAATAAATAAATAAATACTCCATACATTAAAAAAATAGCCTACTCACTCTGGCCTGAACAGCACAGAATGAGGTAAGTACTTTTCCTTCTGAAGATTTTATTTCTGGGGGAGGGGAAGAAAGGAATTATTACCTAAGAAATCAGAGGAAATCAAGCAGCTTTGGTGCAAGCAAATATACGTTTTCTTAGTTTCTATAAATTAGTATTTTAAACTTGAGGTCTTAAGTTGAGTAACAAATTAGAACTGTCTCTTTCAACTAGAAGGATTCATGCAGGGATCAAACCAACAAATATAAGCACTGACATCAAGAAGATGAATGCTCTGTGGAAAAAAAGTTAATCTGACATTTCATCATAACCTCCTCAGTGCTTACCAGGTATGTGCCACTGTGAAACGCCGCTGCTTTGGTATGCTGCTATTTAAAAGCATCCTGCGCAAAAGTCTTGGAGAGTTTCGAGGAGAAATAACTGGAGACAGCAGAGGAGAAGCAGGTGAAGATTTCCTAGATGTCCTGGATTTTTCATGTTGTAACAGGTTTTCCCTCAGGGTCTTCACAAGATCTTCATTTAACCATGGATTTTGACAATGTGTGTTATCCACTTCAGGAACACCCAAAGTGTCGGGACTTGTCTGCTGAGCCATGTTTCCCGAGTAAGTTTGTTATTAAGGTCCAATACAACTGAATATTGGCTCAACCGCTTAAAATATTTCCTTTCTAAATCAGTTCCCAAGAACTGTGCAGAGCTCAAACTCCAGTTCAGCCTATTCTGTTTTCAACATGGTGTCGCCTGCCCTTAGCGTCTCTCTACAGATAATGATCTACACAGAAAAAAGCAAGCTAACTCCTCCACAGAAACCTATTAAACATTACCACTCCTCTCACAGCCCTGCTGCCAAAGATCACTTATTAGCTATCATAGCAAGTAAGCACGGGAGGAAGAAACTGCTTTAGCACAGCTTTTGTCGGAACTGTAAAGCTGCCAGTTAAACTATCGGAACTAATGTGCTGCAGCTGCTTGAGTGACTTCTGGTTATGTACATAAAAAGTGCTGGAGGAGGGCTTAAACATCAGATGTGTGCTCATTTTGTTTGGTTATTCTTTCTGTTTGCTTATTCCTGAACCTTCAGGGAGGCTGAAAGGAAGGGGAACTGCTGAATAACCTCTTCTGTATTTTCCAGGATCTACATTATTTATAGTAGTTCGCATTTACAAATCAAGATTACAGACTTTTACCTGTTCAGTTAACTAGAAAATGCTACAATTAAATAATGCAGAAGGGCTTAGGTTCTGCCTTCTCCCTCCCCCCACCTCCCAAGTCAGTTTATCACAACCAGTTTTCAAATGCGTTTAGGAAAGGTTAATACCTGCTACCTTACATTCACCAGAAAAACAAAACAAACATTTAAGATATGCACACAAACTGAAATAAGATTATGACAGATACTAGTATCTGTCTAATAAGATGTTCTTAATTCAGTATATCATCATATCATGACTACTGCTCGAATCAAGGAAGAGCCTTTTTTCTATTCAGAGCTGATGGGGAAATAAACTGTCAAAAGGTGCTAGAAGAGAACTTCCAAAACATAAAAAGTCAAAAGTACTTGCATTTATTTGGTCGATACATACTGCTATTAAATTTAATTTTTAGAATATCTTTTTTTCATGGCACTATGCAAACAAGATATTGTCGCAGTTTTCTGATCCAACAAAATCTTTGTCAATCAATCCTGAGATTTTTTTTTATTATAAATTAAAATTACCCACTTCATCTATTCCGAATGACAAAATTTTTATAAACGTGTTCAATTTTGTTCGTAACTCATTGATAGCGGACAAAGACCTGTAATAACTGGTGGTAGGCTAATATTTGCTTAAGCTTGGTACACTCATTTTTACAGCAACAACAATCTTTTCAGTTATAACCACACTTCCTGTTCATCCTACAGGAACAAACCATCACCATTGTGTGAGAGATTTCTTTTTAATGCAGAACATTGGTTGCATATCATTTTCACTGGTGCAATATGTTTTTCCTCTTACTTTGTCTTAGAATCCAGCTTTCCTTTGTGAATAAGAATTTCATTTTGAAGCACAAACAGTGTTCAGGCTTTCAATGGGGTGAAGGGTGTTTGGCCACGTTTACATGACCAGGTGTGAAAGGCAAATATCGCTTTTTCTCTTACAGCAAAATCAGAAATCCTGCAAAAGCAGCTTTCTGTCACAGTGGAGAGAAATCACCTTTGTACCTAGCACCAAAGCCACAATTCCTCATGAGGTTTATAAAGAGAACATCCTTATGCTGACAGAAGTAGAACAGAACAGCAACTAAAAGGTCAATTTATGTTAAGAATGCCATTGCTATCAGGTGTCAGCCCCATTATGTAGACAAGTTTAACTATACTGCGTCATATGTGAAATTTGATAACAATGTATTTACAAAATTAACTCAATATTGAACAGCACCACAGAATGCAGAATCGACTGTGCATCAGTTTTGTGTATTTTTCTAAAATTTTATAGAAGATTTAATCACTATGTAAAAACTATCACTGACCAAATATAGAGTCCAGATAGATATTATTAAAACCACAAAAAACCAAAAAATTAAACTACCTTTTATTACCAACAAAATATAAACTGAAAACTAAGTGTTAGTCTACAGACAGAAAAAGAACTGGATTAAATCATAACTAACACACAACTGACACAATAACTGCTTCCACTCCTTTTCAACTGGGAGAGTAGTATACACAGCACTGGTCCTCAACAAGCAGACAAAGTAAAAGCACAACAGACGAGAATGTTTATTTTATATCTATTAGGAACAAACATATCACCTCTCTATTAGTCTATGATTCTTTCTTATTTATCAAAAAAATCTAGCAATTACACACGAGTCCAATTATTTTTTTCAAACAGTGCTGTCTGTATGATGAGAGCTATGTTCTTTTGTGCTACGAAATACTGCCACCTGACGTCTGTTCCAAAGGATGGTCTTCAGATAGCTGCAGTGGCCTTATAAACCGACCCAGTGGAGAACAATGAATCAATGACGTCAATAAGACCATCAACATTTATTATAGTGGCCCTGGGATCATGCTCTAAGTTGCACTATGTTACAAATATAATTACAGAAGGGGAAAGTATTAGTCCACGGATCAGCAATTTCATTACTCTTGTTCTTAAAAATATTAGAACTATGTCAGCGAGGACCATTAGCTTGACACCCTGCATTACGGGTATTGAATGGGTTTGCCACATATGGAAAGAGGTAATATGTAACGTGTATAGAACAGCAGGATAGGCCTTTTAAGAGGAAGAAAGAATTCAGTCACTACAAAGTAGCACCATTTGGGTGAACAGCTAACTAAAATGCTTTTCCTTACTTGGTTAATGGGTGAAATTTCTGAATGTAGATGTTCCATTCTCCTAGATACCTTATTTTGGCATATGCCTAGCTCTTCCTCCTCAGAAAAAAAAAAGTAAAGAGGTCTGGGACTACTGAGATCTTCATATGCTCAGAAGCACAGAAAGCTAATTTTAATTGCTATAAAAAAATCTCACAATATAAATGATTTAAGAATCTGTTGAGCTAATCTATGTCATGCCTAGCATGTATATGTACTATGAAAGCTCTCAAGCTTGCCCAGGAAGTTAAATGAAATCCTTTGGACTGATTTTGTTATAGACAAGAAACATGAACAGCCTTCACTGTAATAAAAAGCAGAGGTCTAACTTCCAGCAATATCGAATAACAGCTACATGAGTTAGACAAAATGCTTATCTTACAGTCAGAACTGGGGACAAGACTTGGCAGAAAAAGGGTAGTAGCATGAGTTAGCCTACCCAGGTGCTAGAATAAAGCCTTGAAATGAAACTATTCCTTAAGGAAAAATTATAATTTTAAGATAAATGTGTCTAATTACACATTAAAAAAAGACAGCAAAGTAGAATTTTTTTTCCTATCAAGATTCTGAGTAATTAAGGAACAGCCCTACTTGACTGTGTTTTAATAAAGATCTACCTTCAAAGATCACCACTATTATTATTAAAACTACAAAACATTGTCAGCTACTCCTTTGAAAAAATTCTTCCGGTAAAAAACACAGTAAGTGTTTTTCACACACATTAAGAAAGCGTAGGGTATAATTTCAAAAGTTGCTGTGGGGTTTCTAATCATTTCTAGTCCGATAGGTTAATTTTCTGGACTCTTCCCCAGTCCTACTAATGAAACAAGATCACTGAAAGTGATCTATGAAATTACTGCTAGTGATTTAAGCATGTCCATGTCACATGTGCTAAGGGCATTTGATTCACTTTCTGATTAAATGTTCTAATTTAAAGGCACTCATAGTTAAATGTAATTTTGGAGGTTTTACTTAGTCACAGCTGCATAGGTAAAAGTTATATCAGGATCAGATTTCATTCTGCCTGCTGTACATTTAACTAAATCATCATAAGGCTCAGCTCAAAAGCTGAGAACTACAATGTCCTTGTAACAGAATTTCAGTACCACAGAAATCTAGAAGTGCCGGTAGCTTCTGTTCTCTTCCAGTGACCACTTAAAGATACAACAAAATGAAATTCAAGCATTCAATTCTTGTACTTTTCATAAGCTTTCTTATGAAATATGTTTCCTTATGATAAATGTACTTAAATATTGCAGGCTCTAAGTGTTCACATTTCTGTTAATTATGAAGACTAGAAAGAGCTACAGCATACAGAAGAGAATAAGCGAATAGGTTCTGCAGGTAATACTATGCAAAATTAAACACGTATTTGATCTCACACAAAAGAGACTAAACAAGGATTAAAAAGTAATTTCTTTGTTACAACTACTTTGAACAAAGAGTATGATAAAGTTATTTTAACATTGTAAGTACTAATCAACATATAAAATATATTATGAGATTGTGGCTATTTTATTTTAACTTTAACAGTATGTTTCTTATTAGAGCATAAATGCAGTCATTCACAAGGAGCAAAAGAACTCTTTCACATAAAATATGAAAGGGAAAAGTTATTAAAATACCTTACTTGGGACCAAGTAGAGAATTCCAGACACATAGGAATACAAGCAAAAGAACAACCCTCTGATATGTTGCTTCTATTAAAGCAAACCATTCAGCATCACAGATTCATAGAAGAATTCAGGTTTGTGATGACCTCGGGTGATGAAGTCCACTCTCCTGCTGAAAGCAGGACCAGCTGTAAGGTCAGACCATGCTGAGGTACTAGAGCACCCGAGAATGGTGCAGAAGTGGAGAGAAAAGAAGACGGAGGTGGCTGTCAATAATGGGTGCTATACCATGGTTTGATTTCCTGAAGCAAAGAACAGAATACTGAGGGTAAGTTGTGACTGCGGAGAATGCTAATTCTAGATAAGGTAGAAAATCAGAATCTTGGATGATACTATGATTCTTATTTGGAAAGAGAGGTTAATGCATGAATTGAGGAGCATAGCAGTCAAGGAAGAAAAGAAGGATAAAAGAAGAAATTAACAGGTGATAGAAAGTGTTAGTAAAATGTTATGTACCAGCAAATTTCACAGTATCATTTTAATACCTGGCAATTGCCCCATTCTCAAAGACCTGATATAGTATCTATGGATTTGCTAAGTGCAGGGTAATGCTTATTGGACTGTTTTCCTAGCAGTTACATGCACAGTCTGCTGGGGAGACCAGAGGTACCACAGAGCTGCAACAGGTGACTAAACAGAGGATTGGTTACACTTCGCATAGAAATAGCAGGCATCCTCTGATAAACAGCCCTCTAATAAACAAAGGGAAGGAAAGCATGTGCAATTCCAAATATTCCAAGGAAATTGCAGGCTGCTGTGTTTACGCTGCATATTTGTCCTGAGTAAATTTTTAATAATATCCTAATGGAACAATGGTAGCTAAAATGGCATTAGAAGACTGAATCAGGTCAACTTCCCAAATAATAGTTGGATAGACATACATTGTGTGTTGTATTTAGTCAGTAATTTCTTTTATTATCTTTTTTGGAGTGTTTGGAAATATTGTCACAATTCTATGAAAATAAAATACTGTTCAACTGCTGATTCCCCCAAATGAGCTGCTGGTATTTTGTTCTCTTTTCTATGCATGGTAGAAACAACAGAGATAAGAGAACATTGGGTCTATGATAATAAAAGAAAACAAGTACATACAACAGCTATGTATTAAAATATGGCCAGGGCCCATTCTAAGAAAAAAGAGGAAGATTTTGCAATCCATGCAGAAGGACTTCAGCAGTATTTTATGCAAACGTCAGAGAAAACACAGTCTTATACTTTCAAAATAATTTGCTAAGTGGAATACAGACCCATAACAGAACTTCTAAAAAAGCGCCAAACTTTAAAAGGAACAGTACAATGTGTTTCTGAAAAATGAATTGAAAATAGAGATTCTCTGAGATCTTTGCAAGGTTCTACAGTTCTTTCTACAATGTCTGCTGCTACAGAGAATGAATTAAGGATAATTTCAGAGTACAATTCTTTTCTGGAATAAAATGCTATAAACTGAACACCGTTGGGGGCCATCCACCATTGTCCCACAAATAATACAGTAAATGGTGTGTCACAGACCTCCAGATGAAAAACACGCACTGCCATACATGCACACAAGAAAACAAAACAAATGAAGAGGGGGAAGCGATCATCTCAAGAGTAGTGTACTTAATATTTTGTTGTAAATGAAATCATTATGTCAACACTGCATAGGGTAGCCTGGAGATTTCCTTCTAACAAGATTAGGTGTTCCTTAACTTAAAGAAAAGGGTTAAGAAAAACTGTCACTATAATCAAGAGCTTCCGTTAGAAAGGACTACCAACACAATCTCATTTGACTACACAAAAAAAGCTATGAACATTTGAAAATAAAACGCCTTTACTGTACCAACCCTTGGAAAAAACACCTCAGCCGTTGTGATGGATGTTAGAATATTGAACAGATACTTCATAAATATGAAAGCAGCATTTCTTTAAAAATATTATATTTATTGTAGCTAGAACCTTGGCTTGCCAGGAAAAGACAGGCAGATGTATCATTCCCCACATATATAGGTTAACATAGAAGTGAATGACCTCATATGACAAATAAGAATAGAGTAGCAATAACTGTAATTTCTAAAGAATTGTGCAAGAAAACATTTCCTGGGGTAAGATTAAGGGAAATGAATGTACTTCTACACAATTACGTCAAAGAACAGACAGAAGCATTAGGCAGCATTCCTGCCACTGCAATGCATAAAGATAATTTAACTATTAGTTAACTGCAATTGAAGGACATGGCCTACACGAGCAGAAAAAAATTATAAGCATAAATTGCTTGCAGAACAGTCCTGCAGAGAGAGGAAAGGAGAGGGAAGTGGAGAGGACAGGGCATGGAAAGAACGAAGCCGAGTCCCACCTCCCCAGTCCATACCTAATATGGATATAGACTTGATTAAAAAGTATAGCTATGCTAGTTGTAATCTTAGATTTCCTGGGACTGGACCTGTGACAGATACTGTTAGAGCTCCTGGGAAATCAATTAGGTTAGTGATGAGAGCATAATTTTGCCTGTTGATGTCAGTGAAGGCATGATAGCTTTGTAAAAATCTAAGGATTATAAAGTATCACAAGTACTTGGCAAAAAGCATATCAACATTCCAGATTCCCAAACTTCAGAGTTTATTTCTGAAGCTAGCACAAGCAATAGCTCTTAACAAACTAGACTTAACCCAGGCCCTCCAAGCATGTTGGTTAAGCCAGAGTATAATGTACAAATAAACAAGTACATTTCTGAGAGGTCAGGCACATGGACAGAAAGTTTACTTAATAAGGAATGTTGACCATCTGTTATATTTCAAGTAAACTGTTATTTTGACCATGCATTAAAAGCCAGGAGGATTTCAAAGAAATATTTATAAAATTGAGAGATGTTAAAAAATTAAAAAATTAGGTCTAAAAATCTACAGTAAGGTTACATAATTATTTCATTGTCTGGAGATGAGCTACTACTTGATGGCAGAAAATGAGTGCATTGAAAGAGAAATCCTAGTTACTGAAAAAGCTTTAATACCACAGGGTGCTTCAGAATTTGGAGAGTTCTGCTTAGACTGCTGAACTTATGAATAGTTCAATTCAAGCTTGTGACTGTAAATTGTTTTTTAGAACTTCCAAGTTACTAGGATTTTGAATAAATAACGAAAATATACTTTTTAAGAAACAGATTCATACAATTCACTTAGAGTCACTCCCGTATCTTTTTTATAGGTGTTTAAGTGCTCACTTTACCTGTTTGTAAGAACTGGAATCTAAATAGCACAAATGATTTGGTTCTACAATGTTATTCCCAGTCAGTTGATAAGGCTCTTTGAACGAGTTAGGGGGCAAAAAGTTCCTTCCCTACATGGAAAAGCTTGAGATTGTGATACTGTGAATGTATCACACTTTTTCTTTTACACAGTTCCCAGAAAGTATGATTTTCATAAATCTTTCTGGAATCAACGGCAGGTATTTGTGTTTCTGCCAGTTCTACAGTGTGTTTCTCTCCATCTTAAGAAGAAGCACTTAAATGGTTTCAGGCAACCTTTTGTGGATATAAAGAGAAATTTAATTCTACCTTGCAGAATTCCACCCTGCAGAATTCTACCCTGCAGTCTTAAATACGGTTATTTTCTTCTGAATGTACAGAAAAAACCTCTTGAAAACTCCTTTTGGTTGCATATGGCTTATAAACTTTTTGTATAATAAGAGATCTCATTTTGTATAAGCAATTATATTTATCCTAACATTTGCCCAAAGCTTTGGAGAAGTTTTCCTTCAGCTTTTGCAAGGAAAAGACTAGGAAACAGGAACTACAGCGTAATGCACAGCACTAAAAGGCGATATATAACCAGTGCCTTAAAAGAAAATGGTCACAAAATTAATTATTTTTAGTGCATCTAACTAGAGATATCCCAAATAATTTATTGAAGTACACCACATGGCATATATAGTTACACAGGAATAAAAATACCATGAATTATGAAAGTAAGCATGGCTACTCTCAGATACTCCGAAGTACTTCAACAGCAGTATAAAATTAATATATTTATGGTGGAAATATCTATTATATTGAATTAATAATATTATTAATTCCTATTATTCTTTAACTAATATATAATTAAATAATATATTTATGGTGGAAAGCAAACTTAATTAGCAGACCTTTAAGATTACCTTATAGACTGCTCAAAACTAATACTAGAGAGGTTTTTTGTCTGGGCCTGTGTCCACTGACTTCAAATGGAGACAGGAACAGTCTGTAAAAGTAGGACAATGAAAGAAGGAATCATCAGTCCTCTGTCACCCTCTACAGGAAACATTCTAAACCAGAAGCAGTTCTTAACTAATACAGAATTATGCACATCTGTGCCACCACTTCATCATTGGTTTAAGGGACACTTCTTTTTTCAGATAAGTTAATGTTTCAAATGTTCTTGTTGGATATAACTGTAATTAAAATGTCTCTTTTCTTCATTTATAAAGCTGCGGACAAGAGAAATTGTCAGATCTGAATAGAATATGTTAAGCATCTGTATTACATTAACACACCTGAATAATCGACCAAAACAAAACCAAACTAACAGGGCAAAAAATTACGTGAAACATTTGAGTTGCAGTTGCAGAATCCCAAATTCTAAGCTGAATTTTAAACAATCCTTTCTGTGCTTAGACACATATTCTGGTTTTAACATTAAAAAACATATACAAGAGATCACTAAAAATAACGTTTGCCAGCAAGTGGAAAAGGAACTAGGGATTAAGAAGGATTTTTATGCATTTGAATGTAAAACATGAAATCCATTCACTGAAAGAGATAATCCAAAGACCAGATCACAAAGCAGCTTAGTATTTTTTTTTTATTTTATAATTCTGCTATTTGTTGCTCGTTTCCACAATGTTTGTTTTTATTATGAGATATGAGATAATTAGATAATGTCCTAAAACTAAAATTAAGAATAAATATTGAGTTTATTTATACCTTGACTCTAAAACAAAATGAAAAAAAAAAAATAAAAAAAGAGAGAAAATCTTCCGGAGGTTATATTATTTTCATTGACTAAGGTAGCAGGGCATAATGACAGATAATTCAATTTTATGTAGCAGGAAGATTTACCTTTCCAAGTTTTATTACCCCTGTTGCTTAGAAAGAAAACCTGCATTCTGCTGTCCCAGCTGGCTCTACTTCTGTTGTAGCTGCCTTTGTCTCCAGCCCCATCTCATGCTCCTCCTATCTGGACTGTCTGGATCCAACTCATTCACTGGCCTCATCTGGGGCTGCTGGCTGCTGTGCCCCCCACCAGCCCTGCTCAGGTGCTGTGGGACTCTGCCCTCCCTGTGCCGAGGGAATCCTCTGCTCCCAGAACACGTGCCCCACTCTCACCACTCACTGACGCAGTCATACCACTATAGTATAGAACTCAATACAATGTATTACTACAGTGTATAGTCAAAATTATATTTTATTACTAATTATGCTATAATGTATATTCTTGCCTGACCAACCTAGTGGCCTTCTGTGGATGGAGTGACAACATTAGTGGACAAGGGAAGAGCTATGGAGGTCATCTGTCTGGACTTCCATAATGCCTTTGGCACGGTCCCCCACAATATCTTTCTCTCTAAAACAGAGAAATATGGATTTGATGGATGGACTGTTCTGTGGATGAGGAATTGGCTGGATCATCATACCCAGAGAGTAGTAGTCAACAGTTCAATGTCTGGATGGAGGTCAGTGACGAGTGCTGTCCCCCAGGGCTCCGTACTGCGACCAATACTGTTTACTATCTTCATCAATGACATAGGCAGTGGGATTGAGTGCACCCTCAGCAGTTTTGCAAATGACACCAAGAGAAGTTGTGTGATTGACATGCCTGAGGGACAGGTACCAACCAGAGGGACCTGGACAAGCTCAAGAAGTGGGCCTGTGTGAACCTCAGGAGGTTGAACAAGGCCATGTGCAACATCCTGCACCTGGGTCAGGGCAACCCCTGGTATCAATACAGGCTGAGGGATAAAGCGATTGAGAGCAGCCCTGCCAAGAGGGACTTCAGGGCACTGGTGGATGAAAAGCTGGACATGAGCCGACAATATGTCATTCGCAGCCCAGAAAGCCGATCTGGGCTAGTGTGCTGGCCCCCATATCCTGAGCTGCATCAAAAGCAGCGTGGACAGCAGGTCGAGGGAGGGGATTCTGCCACTCTACTCCACTCTGATGAGACCCCACCTGGAGTCCTGCATCCAGCTCTGGAGCCCTCAGCACAGGAAAGACACGGACCTGTTGGACCGGGTCTAGAAAGAGGCCACAAAAACTGATCTGAGGGTGGAACACCTGTCCTCTGAGGTAAGGCTCAGAGAGTTGGCGGTGTTCAGCCTGGAGAAGAGAAGGCTGTGGGGAGATCTTATAGCAGTCTTTCAATACTTAAAGGGGGCTTATAAGCAAGATGGGGACAAACTTTTAGCAGGGCCTGTTGTGATAGGACGAGGGGCAATGGTTTTAAACTAAGGGAGGGTAGATTTAGACAAGATAGAAGGAAGAAATTTTTTACACTGAGGGTGGTGAAACACTGGAAGAGGTTTCCCAGAGAGGTGGTAGATGCCCCACCCCTGGAAACATTCCAGGTCAGCTTGGCGGGGGCTCTGATCAACCTGATCTAGTGGAAGACGTCCCTGCTCGCTCCAGGGAGGGGTTGGACTAAATGACCTTTAAAGATCTCTTCCAACCCAAACTATTCTAAGTTTCTATGATTCTATGAAAAGGGAATATTCAAATGGTCTGTCTTGACAGAACAGTCACTCAAAGAGCAATGCATGAAAACACTACAAGTTCATGCCTTCTGTGACTTTTGAGGGCACAAAATTGAAATTGTGCTCTTCACAGAATGCAGAGATATAGAACAGTAAAGAATAAAACTCCATCCATGCTTCATTTACCTTGACATGGTTATGCAGTGTATCTTTCAACTATATAAATTATTCCAGGAAGAATCAGACGATGTGGTAGGATTATCAAAAGAAAATTTCTACCAGGAAAAAATGCTTTCCAGAAATTCTTTCTTGATATTTAGGGCACCAGGCCTGACATATTGAGGTTAGAAGGGTGCCTACAAAGAGTTTAGTAGTTGCATTTGGGGATTCTTGCTGCCTGCCCTGACACTGAATCAAAGCAGTAGAATATTATAATCTGGAAGAAGGTGGCTGAGCACAGCCTATTTGCATTTTAGGAAGGTTGGACTACCTTTTAAACATTTTAATGTGCCTCTAGAATAATTTGTAGAATGCATAATCTTGTCCATGTATAAGCTTATAAGTCCTTTCAGACTATCAGAGGACATTAGGACTTGGTACCTTTTTAGGGAAGTAAGAGTTCAAGACTGCCTCTCAAAACAAGCACATATCCACAGAGCTGTATTTAGCATATTGGTTTCATAATGAATCATTGTCACAGAAATGAGCTCCCTCTCTGACAATCACGACTCCTGTAGTTGTTTGGTGAAGTGAAAAGAGGATTAATGGAGCCAACAGAATTTTGCTGTACCTGACTAAAAATGCTGAAGTAGAAATGAAGAATATCAGAAAAAAAACCACTTGTTCAGCCAAAGCATCAAGGTGCTTGCATTGCTTTGTGAACACTGAGGCTCTGGTCCGTCTGTTCTTTAGTGGCAAAAGGTTGCATTAGGCAGTGTGAGAAGAAACTCCCACCTCCTATACAGATCTTTTAATTATTTTCTTTTAATATGTTCCTATGAGAAGTCAAGCATGATGAACCTAGGAAGAGTGCTAAATACCAAGAAAATAAGAACCATACTGGGTCAGACCAAAGGTCCATCCACCTGATTATAGTTTCTCTGACAGCTGGTAAGAGTAAGTAATAAATGAAGAGTAAAAGACAGGAAGCATGCAATGACACTTCCCATAATAGCCAGTTGCCAATAATTTGCAGTGTTTGGGACACCTCAAGCCTCAAGGTGTCTTTTTACTTCATAGAAAAAATCAATGGATTTTTCTCCCACGTGTTATTCCAGTCATTTCTTGAACCATCTAAACTTTTAGCATCCAAAATTCCTGACACAAGGACTTCCACGACTTGATTAAAAGATTTGTAGACAGCAATGCATTTTGGTTCATTTGAACCTGGGAGATACTGATAGGAGAAGGAATGCATAATCATATTGGATTCAAGTCTGTGGGATCTGCTGGTCTCAGTGGAAGGCTTTTTTAGAAGGGCAATTCTAAATTGCTTGAAGGAAGGAAAGATAAAGTGAAATACTTTCTCTGCCCCAACCCCCGAGCTGGAAAGTGGTGGTATGCTTCAGTGCTGGGATGTTGATTGTGCCTAACTGGCACCATTCTGCTGGAAAATAATATCCAAAAAAGTGATCCCAAAAGTGGCCTACTAGAGAGCTTTGAATATGTACCATGGTGGGTAAGATGTTGTGGGAGAAATGTTTCTGGTTCCATGAGGAGCTTTTTCTTGGAAGCTCCCTTTTGATCCTGATGGATACAGAAAAAGATTAGAAGGAATTACAGAGAAGACACAGGCAGGAGGCTGAAGTGCTCTCTGCAGTCCTCAGGAACCTCTGCACAGGTGAATTTTGCCACTCTTAAACTGACTCAGTTGTCAGTGTTCTTCATTAATCCCATTTTGCAGGAACTACGAAAGACTCATGAAAAATGGCGCAGAAACATCTATAAATACCCCATCTCTAGAAAAGGATCTGGAGGTGGTGTGTGGTGCTCTGAGAAGGCACGTGGCACCAAGGGATGATGAAGCAATGCAAGAAATGAACCAGAAAGTACACTCTATGTGTACCTTCTTGCTGCGTAATGCTTAAAGTGTTTGGTTTTGTTTTACACCTCCTTGACTGCAAGAATGCATACCTCATATTCAAAGCAAGCTCTTCTGACAGCCTAAAGGTCAGACAGCTTTGTAGCCTAAAAAGTGCAGAAACAGCAGGAAAACCTCTGTGTCCTGCAAATGTGTCTGAGATCATTCCATTATCACATAAACTGCTCTTACAGGAAGATCAACACCTAAAAAAATGCTACGATGAAAAATTACCTAACAGCACAATAAATATGCTCGATAGAGTAAATGGTCTTTCAGATAAACAGTGAAAGGAAAAAATAAAGGTGCAAAAGAGAAAGAGCACATAGGAAAAGGCAGGTGAAGAATGCTACACAGAGGAACTAGAAAGAAAACCTAGAGGTCTAAGAAATAGCAGTGGTGATGCAAGACAAAGAATGCTTCCGAAAAGTTAGTTTTGCCAATTTTGCTAAATGATCAGCCAGTTCTCTGTAAACTTTTTATCTCAGAGGAACCACAGCTCTGCTGGGGTGTTTGTGTTACTGTCAATAGATCGTGAATGTCATTATGTTGATAGAGAGCTTTGCAACTTCAACGCTGTAAGTTGAGAACCCTCAGGAACTGTATGTCCAGGACAGAAAACGGTGTGAGCTTGTGCCTAGCATCCAGTTTTCAGAGTCATGTAGTGACCCCATCCGTCTACACAGCCAGAACTCTCATCCAGAAAATCATTATCTTCCATCCTTTCTCCTGGCCTTGACAAATACAGTCTTGTCTGTAATTCAGAACACTGCTAACAACAATCATTTCCCCAGCCAATCACTCTTATATGACACTCTATTCAATTTTATCTGTCTCTTTTCCTTTTTTTGCTGACATAGACTACTTGCCTTCACTTCTAGAAGCCTTCTCTCTCTATTCCACCCTACCTCTTTTCTTTCATCTTGCTGAAATGTCAAGTTACGCTTAAGATACCCACTTCCATCAGCCCTCATCATTACTAAATATCTTCAAGCTGTCTCCAGGATAGTCTTTCACTTAGCAGAAGCCACCTGCAAACATTTGAAAAAATTACCGCATTCATTTTCTACCTTCAAATTCTTCTTTGCAGCAACTTTAGAAAACTAGACTACTAAAAACAGTACTTCAGTCACATACTCACTTTTAAAATTCTGTGTTGAACTGCTGCTATATGCTGCTTTAAACGGCAAGATCTCTTTGGAAAAGAATGCTGGTTTGGGGATATTCTTGTGTTTTTTTAATTATGTATTGCTTAGAACTTGGGAGAACATAAACAATAAACAAAAAATAACAGTAACAATGAGTGCTTGAAAACCAAAGTCTATGGTTCTCTTAATTCCAACAACAAACAATCACAGAATCACAGAATCACAGAATAGTAGGGGTTGGAAGGGACCTCTGTGGGTCATCTAGTCCAACCCCCCTGCCGAAGTGCTAAAAATATATATGAATATCAGTTACCATCTGCTGTAAGTCAAGTCAATGCTAGCTACAAAGCTTTCATTAAGAAAATGGTCAAAATTTACCAAATAGTACGCCTGTAAACTATTGGGGAAATAAAAGTAGAAATTCTCCCTCTAGCGGACTTGAAGGAGAAATACAGAGTTACAGTAAACCCGAGCAAACAGAGTAACAAAAAGCTCTTTTTTACAATTCATTATTGATGAATGATTTGTTTATTTTTTAATTATTTAATGTCTACCCTACTGCAGTAGCTCTGAGCCATAGCCAAGAACTACAGCCTCATTTGGGTAGATTCTGTACAATTACGGAACAAAATTCTTTAATAAGTAGCTTAAAATTTAACAGAAATCATAGTGAAAAGACTGAGACAAAGGGAAAGGAAGAGTATAATAAAACAGAACTTTTCACATATAAGGTAGTGATTTCTGTGTAGTAGTAACATCTCAAGATTTTGAACACAAGTTCAAAGTTTTAAGGCGGATTTCAAGAACAATTAAATAGATCTGTGGATGTTCTAAAGATAGCTTCTGCCAAATGTGAGGGGTAGAGGCAGGAGAATGTACAAATACTTGTTAGACATCTAAGATGAAGGCTTTATAGGCTTATCTATGGACTGATGAAAGCCAGGTGCTCATTTCTTGCACTGGACATCATTGGTGAGCTGGACAGAAGTAATGACGAATTTTGAGGGGAAGACAAGTAGCTGGTTTTTGTGAAATAGAGAAGTAAGAGTTAGAGGACTGGTGCAAAAAAGAAGTGGACATAAAGGAAACGGCTCTATTGTTTTCTTGATTTGCATGAATGGATGTAAACAAAACGTTTTTACAGTTCCCAAGTCCAGAATTACAAAGGCTAACACAGAAAAGTAAGGTTTAGTTTAAAATTTCGTCATCATTATAAGAAAACTTGTACCTTTCAGTTTGTGTTCAGCTTGAAAAATTTTATATTTACATTCCTGGAAAGTGAACAGTCAAAGTAGTGCTTGGATTTTGGTTACTGAGAGCTCCACACAGTTGTGCTTTCTGGTCAGTCCCAGTCTCTTTCTCTCCTTCCTTGTCCACTCACACACAAGATTACAAAGCCCGTTCCCTCTCTCTTCAACCTTTTGTTCATAATTTTGTGTTAATTTCAGCCCCTTCCCTACTCCAATTTTCCATGCTGCAGCTGCCGTTTCACTTGTTAATTTTTGCCTTCTGAAATTATAACCTGCAGTCCAGATGAAGGGAGGCACAGCTGCAAGTCCTACAGCCTGGAAGAAGAGAGAGGCTGGACTTAATTAAAAATGTGATCCAGGGTTTGGAGTGGAGGAAGCAAAACAGAAATTATAAGTGGCAGGTTTAGCTCGATATATCTTAAAGAAGAGCGGTAGGCAAGAAAACATTGTTTTTACTGAATAAAATTAAATCCTATAAGAGAATAAAATTACACACAGAGTTGCATGGTAATCCCAAATCAAAGGAAAGTGCAGAGCCTGAATCAAATTTAAGCACATCTCTAACATGACCAGTGATGATTCCTCCCAGTTGGACCATACCTGCTTGTAATCACTGGTCAGTAAAAAGTGTTTGGTCAGTACTTTCCACCTGAAGGAGCAAAATTTGTACATTTCAAATCAGAATTAAACATGTTGTGCCCTGTCATACTGGCTGTACTGGGAAGCATGGAACATGTTCACCCCTCAGTTCTTTTCCTCACAGGAGGCTAATCAGTCCATAGAGCTCCCTTTTTTTCAGTTGATGAAACTGAAAGCACCAAGAGTGTAATTCGTTGTACAGAAGGTGACAAAGTGACTGGAGGATGGGAAGACTGACATATCAGCTATGGAAGAGGTACAGTGGCAGGCACCAGGCTGAAACTGACGTATGTGCTTCTAGCCGAGCCCCTCTGAGTGCACTGTGCACGCTACATGGCAAAAGCGGCTGTGGCAGAGGCAAGCCAATCAGGTATGTATGGCACATGACATCCCAGAGGGGGAGAAAAAATATGGTACCTGAAAAATCCCTAACACTTCTTAGCAACATATTTTTGGCCATTTTCTCATCTGCCTTTGCAGTGACCTTAGCAAGCAGGACTCTCTTGTACTTCGTCACCATTCAAATACAATTTGAACATTCTTTATTAATGACATTACTAGTAGTTTTTTCCCAATAATAAAAAGTTTCTTTCTTTGTTCAGACACTTTCAGTCTCAAGCACTCGCAAATCTGACTTTCTGTTTTTCCCCTGTACCTCCAGGCTGCTACTAAATCTGAGTTTTCTGCGTCTGCAATAAGAGAACCACAGTTGTGACAACACCAGACTGGGGCCAGTTGCTGCACTGGAGGGCAAGGCTGCTATTCAGGACATAAACAGGATGAAAAACTGGGTGGACAGGAATGTAAGAGAGTTCAACAAAGGCAGAGGCAAAGTCTTGTAGCTGGGATGGAATAACCCCATGCCACAGTAGAGGCATTTCTCTGTCTAACCATAAAATAGATTCCTAGAAAAAGACCAGGGATTCCTGGTAGACGACAGGCTAATACACTGCAGCAGTGTGCCGTCGCAGCAGTGAAGGCCAACCACATACTGGGCTGTATCAACAAAAATGTTCTGGTCAGACTGAGGGAAGTGGTTTTCCCTGTCTTGAGACCACATGGAGAATATAATGTTCAGTTTTGGGCTTCCCAGTGCAACAAAGACTGACATACTGGAGTGAGTCCAGAGAACAGCCACAAAGATGAGGCTAAGAAAAGTGGGTTTGTTCATCCTTAAGCAGAGAATGCTAAGCAGAGCTGTTACTGCTGTCTGCTGCTACCTAATAGGAAGGTGTAGAGAAGATGGGTTAAGACTCTTTAAAATAGTTGCACTGGCATAGAACAAGTGGCAGCAGCTACAAATTGGAACATGTATAATTCTGACTCAATGTACACAAAAAAAAATTCCCATGAGGGCCGTCGAATATCAGAACAGGTTGCCCACAGAGGCTGTAGAAAGTCCACACTTGGAGACATTCAGAACCTAATTGGATATTCCCTGAGCAACCTGCTGTAGCAGAAGGCTGGATTAGAGATCTTGGAAAGTGTCTTCCAACCTATGCAACTCTCCAAGTCTGCATTCTGTCCTTTCACTCACTATTATGGAACAGAGAATGCTTTTTAAAATTAATTCAGGTTTTCATAATTAGATTAAGCCCATGATACTACTCTGCAAATTTATAAGAATACCAGATTATAGCAAATAAATGCAGGGGAGAGGCAAACCCATGTACAAGATTACGCATAGGGTAAGGGGATAGGCTACATACCTTGTTCTGTTTTCTGATTTGAGAGCTGGGCATAATATGAAGCTACTGGCGATGGAGTTCACAGATAAACAACTTAGTCCTTCACATAATAAATAGCTGAACTGTGAAACTCATTGTGAAGAGTTGGTGTAGGTAACGAAAGTTTCTATGAGCTGAAGGGCGCACTAGGCAAGTTCATGGAAGACAAATCCATTTCATGTTGTTAACTCAACAGGACCCACATCCTGCTCGTAAAGGCCCGCAGCTGAAAATGGCTGGGAGATGAAAAAGTCTGAAGTAGACTTCTTACACATGCTTGTGCTGTTCTTAATCTTTTTCTTAAAGGCTTGCTACTGGAAAAAACACAGACAGAAACAAAATACCGTTTGATGAACCATCGTCCTCTCCTCAGACAACTGTTCTGAAGGACGGAGAGAGAGAAAGCAGTGCTCAGAACAACTGACAGTTAAAATACATGGTAACATGCAAGAGGGGAAAGCTAGCGGAAAAGAATTTCTGAAATGGAAACTGTGCATAGATTTGAAGATGAGTAATTTAGGTTTTAACTTCACATGAAGTGGAAAAAAGAGAGCGAGAAATTGCATCCAACTCGTTTAGGAACAAAAGGAAAAACCTCGGCTGAACAATAGGAATGGACTTGTTTAACAACAGTGTTCTGCATATAACAGTAGAGGGAAAAATGGGCACACCAAAAGAAAACAGACCACAATAGAGAACTGAAGACATCACAATAAGCATAAATTTTGCTTGTGGGATCAGAAAGTGAGTAAGGAATTCAAAAACATGCTTTAAAGAAAGAGGAGAATTTTAAGAGTGCAGTTTTGACAAAAAATTTTACCACAATATTGCAAGCCTGAAAGACTAGATATGCTGAAGTGCCAGGGGAGAAAAAGAGAGCAGAAGGAAGATAAACATATACAGATTTTGGGAAACCAATAATGAATGGATGAAAGTTTATAGTGATGACCCCCCCCAACACCAGTAATTGCAAATCTCACTTCTTACAAAGGTGGTATTTTTTAGTCATCTTAAATTCTGAACGGACTGAGAGTAGATTTAAAAGTGAATATGGACTCAAAGATATGAAGTTATTTCAAGGAAGAAAACAATATTGTCTCTGCTTGCAGAAAACAAGCTTGTTTGGATAAAAAATAGCAATAATGCAATCATGGCTGAGGAAACACAGCGGCTTTTAGAGACTTCTAATGACGATGTTATATTGTTTTCAATACACCACCTGAAGCTAAAGCTTTTCAAAAATCCGTTTTCGCCTCTCATAATTGCCATCCTAGAGAGCACTGCACAGTGGGAGAGAAGTCTGACCTTTGAAAACATTTATAAAGGACTGCATTAAAAATACAGAATTATAATTTAGAAGTCTTTTGAATGCACTTCCTACAACATTGCCTCAGATTCTTACATACTTCCTATCTTCAACTGTAGTCACTGTATGGTGACTCAAATCCCATTATCCTATTGTTAAGGGACAGGATATTCAGCTAGTTTTGGCTCAGGCTAGAATTAAGAAAATCCTATTTCCTGCTTCTATTAATGGGGCACATAATACAGTAAAAATTCTTTCCTACCCTTTATCAAGAAGTTCCAAGGTTTTAATACTTAAAAGAGACAGCAGAACAGTAAGATAAATCCTGCTTTTGGCATACCACAAAGACTGTCTTTCAAAAATACCTTTTCATTTTTTAAAATACAATCTGGATCATTCAAAGGACTTCTAAATACATCTGCCAGTGTTCTCTTTACTGGATCTGAAAACTTACGCAGAGACAAGGAAATTGCCTTTATAGTGTTAGAACAAGTCTTAAGTAATCCTTCTGTCAGCACCAGTGAAAGAACCTTTAAAGTTCTCACCAATTTAAAAAAAAACACCAAACTGCTACCATTAGAACATCTACAAAGCTGATCCAGAGAAGCCCCTCTCTGTATCTTTGACAGTGTAATTTCTGCAGATTCTTCATCAAGTACCTGATGCATGCCTTTTATTTACCAGTATCAGGAAATAAAATTAGACCTTTTTTTTTTCAGATACCAGTGTAAAAACATGCCTCTCTGACAATCAGTGCTACAATTAGATTTATTTTTATAACTTTGATTTGTATTGTAAAAAGATTCTATTATTCAAATACACATTTCCACACAAACAAATAAAATCCTGAAGCCCAAGTGATGTCCCACAGGTGGAAGTAAAGATAAAAACCAACAGTGATCTGAAGTTTTGCAGCCAAAACATGCAAGCTGTAAAGCTCACAAGCAGTGCTGAACATGAAAACAAATTTTACAGCGTATCTTTAGTTAGGTCACAGAGTCCTGTAAGCCATCTTTCATTTTTCCTGACACTCTACAAATTGTCACCATATGTAGAAAAAGAAAATAGCGTGCCTCATCTTGACATATAATCCTATGCTGTATTAAAGAAGAAGGAAAAAATTCTGAGATCTTGGCTACTGCGTTATCCTCATCCCTCCTATGTCACCCTCTTAGTGCATTCTCAAGCTTAAGAAAAAAAAATCCAACAGCATTTACTCCTGTTAACAGTAGAGGGGGCCAACTTCCTTTTAAAAGTTCAATTTTATGCATTGACAGGGTTGAACATCACGTCTTTCATATTACTAATCAAACAGAAAAAGTGAAAAAAGCAATTGCAAGCGTATTATGGAAGAAAGCTGCTATGCATTGAAAATGAACAGTATTATTTTAAGTCCTAACTCGAAAAATGAGAGTTTTGATTTAGTTTTGAAATTCCATCCTAATTTTACCTAAATTGTTTACATTTTATAAAAAAAGGTGCAAAAAGACAGAAAAACAAAAAGGAGGAAAGGCTACTACAGCACACATCTACCACTGTCCACGCAGGAAAAGATATAAATATGAGTTTCCCATCCAATTAAGAGCGTAAAAATCGAAATTGTATGGGGGTTATCTATGCAGCCTGATAAAGCTATGTGCAGGAACCTGGGTTCTTGAGAGACAGGAGCTTCATCAGTACAGATATTTGTGTTGGACGGCAGTACAAAGAGCAACACATGATTCAGAAGACAATGGAATACACTAGCGTGGGGGAAATACTTTTAAAAAATTGTTTTGACGGATGATTTTTATTTCTACTTTCTTCAGCTAACTTTAAAACAACAGCAAAAGGGCATGGCACCAAGTGCAGCTTTGGGATATATTTTGGAATGTATTTTGCAACAGACTCAGATTCCTTCCCACCACTGTTTTTTCTGAAGAAAAAATCTATAGGGAGTTGCATTTATTTTTTTCTTAAGTAATCAAATGCAATTTAAAAAATATGAAATACTGCCTTGAAGTTATGAAGATTATATTACAGACCACAGCCAAAGCTTAGCAAAATCATAGGAAGTCTTTTAATTGATTTGTTCAGCCTTGGGTCATGCTCTTTATGAGCTCGTTCATGAACATTAAAAGTAAATAAAACCACAACCCCATATTCTGTAGATGAGCTCAGTGGAACTCTCATGGTCAGATCAGCTGACCATCCGATCCCAGCAAGGTTTCATAGAAATCTTTTCTTCCAGTTCTTCCCACTGAATACATACTTACCATTTCAGAAACAAAACATGGTAATTTCTCATTTTTCTTTTTTTTTCCTTTCGTTACACATACTGAGGTAATAGTCTTTTTATTTCTCTATCGTGAGAAGTTTGTAACTTTCTGCTAGCTGACCTGTCTCATTGACCATATATTTAGGCTAATTCTACCCTAATAAACACAATAAAATAAGCCTACAGATGCCTTCAAATTATTACCATTTAAAAAATATGTATGAGCCAAGGTATGATTTAAATACTCACATGGGAAAACAGTAGTTTCTCTGTTTGGGACTTAAGATTTCCAAATTTTAACCTTTTTTTTTAATCTTCTTTTGAACTGCATATAGTCACCCTAATATTAACCTTTGCCTATTTTTGCTAAGCTAGTCAAGTTACTTTGTCACCAACATTTTTAAAAAGGATTACAATGGCATGAATTTTATAGTAACAGAATCTCTCTGGACATTTTTTTTTTTTGTTGGGGAGGAGTGAGGATTCCTACAAAGAATGTTTAACAATGTTCAAATTATTTCAAAAAAGTGCCTCAAAAGTTCCAGTGAAACTTCATAACCAGGTTACAACAAACAGTGGAGGGGTATATTAAAAGTGTACCAAAAAAGGGCTTCAATATAATATTAAGCAACTTTTAATGCTAAGAAATCAATAAGGAAAACACGCTGAGTACTATCACTTGTGAAAGATCACAATTAAAATGTAAGACAGACTTTGTGCCTATAAAAACCTATTTTGCCTCACAATGCATTCAGAAAAATATTCTTGAATATCTGTTTGTTCTTTTTGATTTTATAATACACAACAGGCTCTTTCTGGGACACTGCTCAAAGTTATAACTGTTCAACCTACAAAGTTTACACATGATTTTCTCTTCAGACTTCATGATGGAATAGAGGGTCCTCCACTACAGCAGTTACAATGCTGCATTTCCAAACCAGCCCCAGCAGTTAATTTTCAAAATTGAAATCAAATAAATTACAGAGATATTTGTGACTTTGGCACACCTCTGGAGACTAGTTAAACAGTAATCCACACAGTTAAAACTATACAAACTACAAAAATAATTTTATAAACAAAGCTCCTTAGGTAAATATATATATGTGTGTGTACAAGGCCATCAGGAAGTTGAAAGAAGACTTGAAAGAGACTTGTTCACACCACCTCAAGCTCTCAGAATATGAAACAACCACAAGATCTGATGAAAGGAATTAATTTTTTATATGGGCATGTATTAGACATTCCTTACAGAATGTAATAAACTTTCTTTAGAAAAATAAAAAAAAAATTAAAAACCCAAGCAACCTCATTTCTTTGGAAATGTAAAATATATTTGTTTGCTGCAGCCTTACCACAAGGGCGAAAACAAATCAACTGAAGAAAAAGGAAGTAGGAGGAGATATTCTACAGCCAAATGCCAGAATGATTGCATTAAAAAAATAATTTGAAAACAACAAACAACCAGGGAACTCTACTTTTTTATAAGCTATAGAAGTCAAATGTTAAGCAGAATACTATCTGTTATAGACACTTAAGAGTATTTCAAAGCCTCTACATTGCAGGAACCTAGATCCTCCTGTGTGTGGTTATCTCCAGACAAAATTCTTCCCTAGAAGAAAGTACTCATAAAACAGAAAAAGTTACACAAAACTCAGATGCTCAGAATGCTACTCCACTACAGACTAAGCTGATCATACTCTGAAACTGAGATTCCTGGCTCCTGAAAATTTTTACCTTTTCCTTCGCATCAGCCCCATCTATCACTTCTATGGTAAATCAGGTGAGAGAGCTGAGTCAGTTGAAACTATTCCCACCAAAACCTCCACAGAATCCTAATTAGTTTACAGGTGCATTGAATACATGTTAGTTTATTCTATAGCACCTGGAGTAAAGGAGGCAACTGGAAGGTGGGTTTATTAAAGCTGCCCTGAAACAACAAGAAAAGTTCAAGAGGGTCTACGACTGTAGTTTAAACTTAAGTTTAAAAGTAAAAAAGTTTCACAACATGAAGTCTTAAATTTCTACAACTAGTTATTTTCAAATAGCTCTTTACCTTCGTTCGATAATTATGAAAACGTATTTTTAGGTTTTATTCTTGGAATATTTTCCATAAATTAAATTATGCATTTTAAGATGAAGAATGGTTTCTTTAATGAAAGTTTAAGCAAATCCTTTAAAGAAAACTATTTCATTTAACATTGCCAGAAATCGACTTTTGGCTAGAAAAAAAGGGTGTCTGGTTAAAAGATGAAATATTATTCCACCAAAAATTCCTGATCGTGATGAATCTGGTCACATCAATTTCCTAAAGAAATTAAGGTTTATAACACTGTGTACCTTCATAACAACTTTAGAAGAAATTGACCAATTAAAAGGAAGAAGCTATAAACATAAAGTCAAAGCAACATTATTTATTGATTATAAATTCTGCAAGACACCTATGTAAGAGAGAAAAATTAAGTTTGCAGCTCCACTAAGCAGGCTGATTGTGAATTTTACATCCAAAGAATACACATAGAATAGAATATTTATAAATGTCCCAACTTCATTTAAAAGATTTATTTTGAGAACATACTGCTTCGGACACTAAAGTCAATCAATCAGCCTCAAGACACCAATCTGTAGCTAAGCAGGCTCCCTTAGTTCTACTGCTCATTAAAGCTATTTTTAAAGGCTAGAAAAGGGTAGTCTGTGATGTTAATAAGGTATGCAGTCAGGACTATAGATATTCTACTTGTACCACTGGCCTGCGTTAGAATCATATTAGAATTTATCTCTATTTCTACAAAGAAATCAAAGTTTTAAGAATGACACACTGCTTGCTAAATTTGCATATACTAGATCTGGAGTAGATGTTGCAGACAGTTCAGACGTGAGGTCACAGATGTGATTTTTGGTAGTCAGGTTTATATCAGTTTGAATGGTTATCTTGAAGTGATATACTTCTAACAGAAATATTCTCACAGTGTGAAAATTGTACATTACAGCACTTGTACTACAAAATGTTGATTAATAAGCTAAGCCTTAAAATCTCAGGTGCTTTTTCAATACTTAAATCTTATCAAATCTACGTACAGAGGAGTATAAAATTATTTATGCTGCCGCTATTCTAGGAAGGTGACGGACTGGATTCTCTTTTGGCTTTACAGGGTGTTTTCTGTAGCTGTAATTTCAGGGATGGATGAGAAGTTATATTTAATGCAATAATTTATTGGTTAAATATTATCTCTAAAGAGTTACATTGGGGGTCAACTATCTACTTTTTAAAGTACTAGTATTCTGCTGTCATTGCTGTTATGCTTCCTGATCCAATTTGAAATTACGTTCTCTGTTCTCTACTACTGCTTTTTCAGAATTGCTAAACTTAACTCTTTGCTGGCCTCAAAGGGAATCACACAAAGCCCCTCATAGGCTGATGTTTCTTTGTTGAGTGGCCTGTACAAATGAGAAAACTAGTAGTTTGAACTTAAAACGTCTTTAAACACAGAAACTAAAGGCAGAACATGGTAAAAACAGTTTGCAAAAAAAGATACAGGTACTGTCTTGTTGCTCTATTTGCTACAGTTTGATACTGAGCTTGGACCTGCTTCTCTTTATACGACTGCAAATTATATTTGGATCATTGAATAGTATTTTACCAATTTTAGATAGGGAATAGGGATATTTCACTATTTTTGTGATGAAACACCTGTCTTTTTTTTTTTTTTTTTAACTCTGGAGTTTTAAAAAATCCTACTATTCTTTCATTCATTTTCTTTGTTTTGTACATGTCATTAAGAAACAGTTTCCTTGACAAAACAGGTGCTTACACATGTGGTTACACAAGTATGGCTTTTTATGACAAATAATAATGATAAGAAATATTTTCAGAATATTCAGTATAACAGGTATTCAGCATAACAGGTATGTAGTGCACACTCAAAATAACTGTATGCCCAATGTTCCCATCATTCTCAAAGGAGTCCTTCAATGCTGAATAGATGTGCAAACAGATAATTCAGCTGGGTGCGTAAAACAGACAAGATTTCTTTTGAAAAATCTGCCATCTGCCTCACACTGCTGTGGCCATCTTCACCAGCTGTCTGCTGGCAAAATTTAAAATGAGTATATATGAATGCAAAAATAATATTTTAGAGTTTAGGAAGTTTTAGAGAATATTTAGATATTTTAGAGAATCTCTAATTACTGAAAACTTTTGAAAAGGTGATCTCTTCAAAGAAGTGCCTTAAAGTAAAGAATTAAATTCAGGTCTGTTTAAAAACCCCAAGCTAAAACCATAATTATCATAAACAGCAGTTATGCATAAGTTTAAGGAGAAAGAGAAAAAAGAATTAGGTTCTCTAAGGCTGTGCCTACATTAGCAAGTAGTGAGGCCAAACAGGAACACACCTGAAGAGTGAGATATCTGTCACGGGAGAACCAACATCCATCCTACTTGTTTCAGGAGCTTTACTTCAGTCTGCCTCTGTTCTGGTCTCATAGAAAAAATGCTCATTAGTCATTGGAGTGCCAGAAAGTGTGCTCTAACATGTTCTGGTTTAGGTTTAGAACAGGAGAGCATTTAAACCAATGTGTTCCAAGACACCTACTCAATGTAAACCAAAATAAGATAAGGGGTTTATCAGAACTTATTTAAAAGCACAGTCCTGATCCAATCTAAAAAGCTTACAGTAGTCACACTGTCTCTCTTGGAGCAGACATGGTGATAATATATAATAGCTCCAGTAACTGAGTCAACCACAATTTTTCTGTATTACATGTGCTTACCTTCGGATTCTGCTTCTGAACTAAACGCATCTTGACATGATGCTAGTCAAGAAGACTGTCATATACTGATCAAGCAGAGACACTGGTCCAAATACCATGATTTTCTGTGTTAATGACTGGCAAGAAAAGTTTATGCATTAGCATATCATGTTTATATTTTCTTCATGTACAGATATACACAAATACCAAAAAAAAATTTCTATTCTGAAGTAAGCTTTACTTCAAGGATGAGATACTTTGCTCATATAAGTATGGCTCAGCAATCTTTAAACTGATAAAATATTAATACTGAGGGCAGGCATTCCCATTGCCCATATATGATTGTGTCCACAGATTGTAAACCACTGCTGTGGCAAAATAATTACTGAAATGTCATAAAGGCAATAAACAACAGAAAATGGAATAAACAAAACGAAAATAACAGACTATTATTCTGTCCTTCTTCCCATGGCTTAACTGGGCAGCTGAAGCTCACATGCTTTTTAATAATGAGAAAAGGTACTTAAGATTTGGCAGTATCTGCAAGTAATCATTTCCATGTAAAGTGTTCCAAACTTGCTTTTAAGTAAGAAGGAAGAATAATTACTGTTAATGAAAACTGAAAAGTTGCAGTGCACAACATGATCTCGTAATATAAAAGTGTTCTACATGGCAATAAACACAGTCTGGGGGAATATGACAGTGTTTTCGTTACAATACATCTGTGAAGCTTCTACGTACATACAGCAATGATAGATTATCATTTCAATTTGTTTTGTCAGGTCCCTGCCAAACTAATGGCAGGTTGAACATCAGGGGTTAGAATCAAAACTTTCGTGAAGTTGATGCTACAGACAAAAATAATAATGACCCACAACTTTTTTCAGGACAAGTGTATTGTCCAAAACTCACAAAAGGTTCAGCATAAATGTAGCAAAAATTAACAAATTGCACTGTTTTATCCAGTTCAATATCTTTACTTCAGTTCCACCAAAAAGAATCCAAGCATACAATTTAAAGTAAAAAACATTCGCTGTTGGTCATGGATTACCATTATTACGACATTAAAAATATTACAGCTGCAAATGAAGAAAATATTAAAATGTTCTGTAGCCAGTATGGAAAAATTTGTAGACTATTCACTACAATTCTGCCTTTTTATCTTTTCATACACCTGTATGTTTCCTGTAGTCTCAATTTCTAGACATCTAACCTTAGATTTTACCCTTTTAAGACGTGGTCTTAATTTTACTGTGTTCTAGGTCACTCTGTAGGTTCCCGCTGATATTTTATCTTTATTTACGACTTCATTACTTTTGTAATCTTGTTTACAAACTATCTGCCCAAGCTTTATTTTTTCATCTTCAAACACTGTGCATACAAAGACAAAAATATACTAACGTGACATGCTTCTAGAAACACCTGCATTGAAGATACTCTACAGGAAATTACTTTTTGACATTACCACTTAGGTCTTACTCAGTGCTACAGTCATTTTTACATAGTCTAAATTTACTAAATCGGAGTATCAGACAGCTCTAAGTCAAACAGCTCAAGGAATTCAAAGAATCACAGAATGTTCAGGGTTGGAAGGGACCTCTGTGGGTCATCTAGTCCAACCCTCCTGCCGAAGCAGGGTCACCTACAGCAGGCTGCACAGGACCTTGTCCAGGCGGGTCTT
>Ga0065711_1000799_pt1 | contig 54996 bp, 25 predicted proteins | sample Hoacrofraction12_FD_59098 | JGI IMG/M metagenome (GOLD analysis project Ga0065711, IMG submission 59098) | Hoatzin crop microbial communities from Cojedes, Venezuela - Epithelial fraction 12 v2 (version 2) | ecosystem: Host-associated > Birds > Digestive system > Esophagus > Crop | place... | reverse complement strand
TTTTTTTTTTTTTTGGGGGGGGGGTAATAACAAGAGGGAAGAACTTACACCGAAGGACTCTTGAGATCATGACAATAGATTACTGCCTACTCCCAAAGGAGAACCACCCCTGCAGCGATGAAGTGTCTTTTTAAAATGCACTTTGGAGCCACAATGACCCTGTCAGTACTCCTTGTTTCTTTTCTTAAAAAGAAAAGGAAAAAGCAAAGAACTGGGTGCCAGGAGCTGAGTAAGTAATATTTCATTTTTTCCCCAGGGTGAGAGTTACGCATTTCACCAAGGAGCAATCCTGAGGAATACAAACGTACTGGAGAAATTCACTATTGTATGTCATAGAATCATTTAGGTTGGAAAAGACCTTTGAGATCGTTGAGTCCAACCATAAACCTAACACTGCCAAGTCCACCACTAAACCATGTGTGATTGCTTGAGTAAAATCACCTTCCCTTTTCCTCCTTTTCACTTTCCTGAAAAGCTAGTTTTTTGCAACTCTGAGTAATACGAAGTATACAATATTTACCTGTGTAAGTCCCCAGAGGTTTTGTAAGGACATACATGCTCAGATGTGTACCAGCAGACACAGCCAGCTCAGTCCAAAGAAGGTATCAATGAATCATTGCAGAACACGGCCCAGGCTGCTGTGCTGTGTCAAGGGAGCACTAGCGTGCTTCCACAGTTTTGACTCCAGTCTTGCTTTTATTCAGCCACCTTGGGATGTCAATAGAGATGCTTAATATCTGTGTAGACATGCCCTAACAGGATATCTACTGTGCAAGGTGCTATACAAACACACATTTCCTAAAGAAGCAAATGTGAAATGTATTTTGAAATAGGAGTGAAATCCTACAGAATCAAGTTTATATCCACTAATAGTCTAAAAATTGCAAATCAATAGAAATAGAGAGGCTCATTAGCATTAACTGGCCTTGACCCGTGCGATCACAGAGCAATTAGTTATAGAGGGAACATTGTGAGGTTGCTTAATTCATACCTATAGTAAATAGAAGTAACCCTTTACTGCCTAGGTCAGATAGTTCATTTTGTATGGAAAAAATCACATCCTCACACTGTTTCTGTGATAAGCATCTTGTCCCCATCATCAAGTGAAAATACTACAGACCTGAGAACATACACCTTTTAGTGCTGAGAGGCTGTCCCCTATTCACTTACGGTGTCTTTAGTCATGTCGGGGCATGAGGTTCTCCCCACATTAGCAGAAGGTACTGTAGACCCATCCACCAAAACAGGTGACAGCCCACCTCAAGCGGCTGCAGTCATTTATGACGGCTGAGCTCTGCTGTGATGAGCTCTGCTGCGAGATGCCCGCTGGTGGTAGGCTTGCGTTAGGTTACACTTCCGGAGCGCATCTTCCTGCTTATCTTCATCCAGTTACGAAGTAGCTTGTGTGCCCCAAGACTGCTCCAGGATGCAAGCTAAAACCTGGTAACTGGGGGCAGTCAGGAGATTAACTTCAAAACCACAAAATGCTATACATACCTGCTCCATAAGGAGCTTTTCACTCAACACCAAACTGCAACAGCAGTGCTGTCGCTACTGAGCAACCTATGTATACACAGTGTGTACTCTGTATCTTAAAAGGGATATGCTATAGGTTTGTGTGCTCCAAATTTTTGCTCCGTACTGGATCTGTGACTCACAGGCTTGTGTGCCAAACATTTTATTTGGCAGCTGTCCTTCTTTGGTAATCCAACAAACGCTGGTTGTGCTCATAACAGAACAAAACCACTGTCAATTGTGACATTTCAAACTGCAGTTTTAATGAAAGCATGGACAAATCTTTGTAGGAGTGCAAACATCATCAGCGTCATCCTAGCAGCCGGGCCTGCTGAGGAGGATGTGCGACTGTAAATTGGGGACATTGACAAAAATGACAGTAAGAGCAGTCAAAGGAAGTGTGAAAAATTGCACACTGGCTGTGACAAAGTTAGATAAGGAAACTAGCAAATGAAAAAGCAAATATACTGTCAGGAGAGTTGTGTTGTACACAGTGAAAAACTGTAGCTGCCGTAAAGGATGGGCTGCAGCCCCACAAAAAGAATCTCTGGGGGACTGCGGACTAATTTGTTAGGTAGGATTTAAATTTAGTCCAGCTTTGTCTGCTATAATGGGAACCAGTAACAATAAGCTGTAATTTCTTAGAAGGTTCTGTCCAGTTTGAGGGGAGGTGCATGAAGGCTAAAAGCGAAAGAAGATACATTTTGTATTTTTATTTTAGATTTGTTGAGTCAATTATGATACTATGTAGAAGAAGAATAGCGAGCCAGGGACCAGACTCCGAATCCAATATAGCTCTCCTTTCTTTAAAATAAAGATAAGAGATTTGTCATAAATAGTTGAAAGAGACAGAAATGTGTAACTTTGCTTCAGAACCAATGGGTATAAGCTCTATCAGTAACAACGGTGTGTTTGGCTATGGGTAGGAAACACACAGAAAGAAGAAATTCCTGGGCAGGGTACACATCCCTGAAGATGACACTGAAAACACTGGATTCGCTCTCTGACCTGAGTTGTTAAAGCGAGTGCAACATCAGACTGCCCTGGGGTTTGCCCTCTGAAATGGGAAATTTTTTGGGAATTTGCGGCCAGACAGGAGGAACCTGGAGCCCGGCATGCCCTGTGGTCCAGCCGCTGTCTGGTAGTTAACCACGTCAGGGCAATTGCAGCAGAGCGTAAATTAGAGCATCCATGCTGCCGTAAAGCATCACATTAATTTACCCTCCAAGCTGTTCCTACAGGGACCAATCAGCAGAAGGGAGTGTACAGACCCGTCTGTTTGCCTTCCTTCATGCCACTGACCTGACAGGCTTGCCATAGGTTTCCCCATTTAGGGGATTACAAAAAATCCTCCTTTGTCCTTTTTTTTTTTTCTTGTCACAAAGTTAGATGCTGTTTTAGACACTTTGTGCTTCCTTACTCTGTATATGTCCTAAAAGAAGTTCAGAAACAGCTGGGAACTCTTACATATTGGGAATCTAGTGAAATGTTAATATCAGGGCGGTTTTTCCCCAAGTGATGTCATCTTATTTGTCCCAGGAAACCTACTTTAAGTGCCATCTGCTGACTTGCCATTTGCTGCTCCCTGTCTGTCTGCTTTGGCTTAGCCATACGGAAGCTGGTTGGAAGTTTCACTCGTGCCTAGAAGATTAAACTCCTGTATATACATTTCAATCCTGTGAACTGTAAAACTTTTTGGCTTTATTTTTTTTTCTTATCACCAGCTTTGTTTTTATTCCATTTTGTGGTGGCAATCACAGAGATTATTATGAAGTGTCATTCATTCAGGTTTGGGAAGACGTGCAGGAGCTGTTTGGTGTACAAACAAGATCGAAACTGAGATGAGAAACTTCAGACAGAAGCACACTACCAGTGCTTTTGCAGTGTGCAAACACATTTCTCCCCAAAACCTGTCTATGTACGGAGCAACAAAATAATAAGTAAATAAATGAATAAAAAACCAAACAAACAGGCTAATAAAATATTTAGTGAGCCTATGAAGAATAGCCTTCTTGTGAATCCTACACTGGATGGCTCAGCACCATCCAGCCTGACATACTGTTAAGTACTGAAATGTCACATTTTTTAAAAAGTTTAATAATTTTTCAAAGAAAAGATCTGTGGAGCACAGAGAAGAATGAGCTCACACGAGCACTACGTGCGAGTCAGGTAATTTCGTGACTATGGTCCCTGTTAATGGGACTGGGGTAAGGAAGAAGTGGATCGCAAAACAAACTCTGCCCGTGTCCCACTCTTAGCTGTCTGTTTTTAAAAAGTTCCTCTAGGGGCCGTGAATGACTACTTGTGCCTCGATTATGAGAGGGAACGGTGGGACATGGTGATTTTCCTGAAAAATGACAACCAAGGTGGGTCAGTAATTGAGATGATGCCAACTGCCTCAGTGCTAAAGTCTGTGTGGTTACAACAATTCATGCTACTAGGTGGATTTTATTCCGTCTTCTATGTGAGCTTAGGGATGAACATAAGTCTGCTGCCCTCACATTAAAACATTTTTTTTTCATAAATACAGATATTCTGCCATGGGGGTATTCATCTGCTAAAAGCAGAGTTTGATAGATGTTTTATTTACATGGGAATAAATAATGTATTTGATAGTTTGGTTTCCGTTTGATCTGATACCTCGTATTTTTGATTCCTGCATCAAAGGAAATTGAAGGATAAACTAGATACTACAGTTTTATCTGATGGGAATAACTGATAACCGATGAGGCATTTTCCTAGAGACTGGATCAGACTCAAGAGCTAAACTGATCACAAAAGAAATTTATGGGAAAAAAAGCTAATTTGACAGGATTCATTTGTCAAGATCAATGGTGTGCAACCCTGATGAAAAAATAGTAACTGCATATTGTCCATGTGGAATTGTAGTAATTTTTTCTACTGCTCTCATAAGAAATATGAAGAGTGCCATCAGTACCTGTCCAGAGTGAGAGTTAATTGGCAAATAAAACTTAATTCTCTGAAGACGTTTTTGTTAGAAGTATATATTTGACTTAATAGCTTGAACATTGGAAAATGACTTCAAATTGTGTTTCGTGCTTATATTTCAGTCCAGATTTTTCTAAACAGATATGGTGTTCAAGCAAAAATTTAACTGTTTATACTCTTTACTGTGTTTGCTTATTTTTTGTTGTTACGTTTTGAATACATGCACTGTTACTCAGAACTGGCATTTTTAAAATGGATGCAATTTCTTTTCAGATACACAGCAGATTAGACACTTCACTCCAAACAAACCTCAGAGTAGACTCAGCAGGGTGAAAAAACCTAGCCTCTGGCACAATAATCTTTTTACATCTCTTTTTGGGTGAGCTGAAGGTCTTAGGAAAGGGAGTCTGGTAACACTGTTGGCTTACAGAGTTGTTTACATTTGGAAGAGCCAAATCTCAGCTGAAATAAGCTGAGTTGGCCATAATGGGCCCTCCAATATCCTGAGCCCATCAGGGAAGTTGGTTGTTCCTGGAGTCTTCTCTTCCAGCTGCTCCTCCACCGGCTCTGGAGAACACGTGACTGACACGTGGGAAGAGTGAGTCCCATGAAGTGTTGTCTAAGGAAAAGCAATGAGGTAATCTTGTGGATTGCCACCACAGCACTCTTGAGACACATTGTATGTATAACAGTTGTGGAGTGCTTGTAGTGTGCTCACACACAGCAATGTCGGGCGAAGAAATGGATTTATTTATTTATTAATCAGGAATAATACATTTTGTGGCTACGTTTGAAGTTGCCAACATGTGCTGCTGTGGGAGATGAAATTTTATGTCTGATTTGGGATTTAAATGGCCTTGGCATCGCGATGGGATTTCTAAGGGATGCACAGTTTTGCTTGTGGTCATGGGTTTGCTTCAGCTTGCACCTCTCCAGCTGATCCGTAGACAGATTCTCCCAAATTGTTTGATTTCTTTTATATGAGTCTTATATTTCTGATTATGAAATCTTCAGACTTCTTTTTGTAGGCAGCAAACACAAGCAGAATATTCTGCAAAATTGCATCCATGTATGATAGGACACGAGAGAAGATGTTATCAACACTGCATGAAAATATCGGTTGTCTTCAGTAAGAAAGCTGCTCTGGAGGACTATGCAAGGAGCTGAGACTGTTAGGGAAATTCGGTAGCAGCAAGTTGGATAACTGCCTAGCTACATCAAAGCCACCCCAGTAATCACAGAATCACAGAATGTTAAGGGTTGTAAGGGACCTCTGTGGGTCATCTAGTCCAACCCCTCTGCTGAAGCAGGGTCCCCTACAGCAGGCTGCACAGGAGCACGTCCAGACGGACAATGTGCTCCCCTTTTTCCTTGCCTCAGCACTCCTAGATGCTACGTTATTTTATATATGCATTATTCAGTATATTCTTATCCTGAATTTATATACTATTTTGGTTTTGTCTTGGGGAACTGTATAAGAAGTTGGCCATGTTTTCCTAATCTTTCCTTTTCCTCAGGCGCAAAGTCTTTGTAAAGCTGGCAGCTTACTTAACTAGCAGTGGGGGTAGTGCCATCGTTAACATATGCTGTGGTGTGTGTCCAGTTATTTCCAAAGGTGCAACCTATTTTAAGGAATTTGTTTTCCTTTCGGATAGTCAGTAGATTTTTCATGTTATTTAATTACATGCACTTGCCTTTTAGTCGGTGCTTTCTGATCACTGTAGCACCATCCTTTGTATAAGAATTAGATGTGCTTCTTAGAGAAAAAAATTTAATGTCGTTTTTAAACTGCATTTCTGTATTTTTCTCTTCCTTGCTTTTGTTTCTTCTGTCTCGCCTGTCATGACACTTTCGTTATACTGGCTCTTCTTTGTTATTGTATCCATTTGATCGTTTTCCGATTTTTGCTGAATTTTACTTCCTCCAGTACAATCATACTTCTCTCCCCTTCTCCCTGCTGCAGATCCATTTCTCCCTGGTCAGTCTGTTGGCTTCCAAGTGCCATTTAATAAGGTTCTGACCACCGCGCTAAGTGCTTGAGATAATAAATCTCCTTTACCTGCCAAAACGATCCGTGCAGAGCAGAGTGGTAGAGATGAAAAAGATGCACGAAGCCTTACAGCTGCAGGCCTCCTGCCCTGCACCGCCGCCTCTGCAGAGCTCGGCTCTGGGCTGCCCTTTGTGCAAACGACCCCTCAGGTATGACACGGAGGAGAACAGAGCTGCGAGAGGGGGTGCGCCACCCCCACCCTTTGCCGGTGCATAAAGGCGAGACTTAGGAGGCTGAAGACCCTCTCATTGTGGCACAAAGCATTTTTCCAAAGATATTTTCTATCGTTTATTAGTTATCAGTATGGAGCTGGTGAAGAACTGGGAAAAAGCTTGAATCCAGAATATAATGAAATAGATGAATATCTAACATAAAAAAAGAGCCCTTCTGAGAAAGCAGACTTTTCTTCATACTGGTGTGCGTGCTTGTAAAAACATGAAAATTAGTGTATTCAAGTACCTGAAGACACATAAAGCTTTTCCTAATTTTCTTCCCAGAGATGTAGTATTATTAACTCAGGGAAAATTGGAATAATAGCATAGCTAAAAAATAATTATGTGGAGCTGAGATCCCTGCTCATTCTGTCTTTCTGCATGGTACAAACTTCTTTCAGAATGGGCTTTTCTACCTGTTCCTGAATTTCTTCTCAGTCCAAATTCAGGGAAGTGTGCTTAATTCTCTAATCCAACCCTCCCTTAGGGTGACCTCACGCACTTCTGCCGCTGAGTTGCTTCGAGCCTTGTGCCCTGGCAGGAGTAAAGGTGCAGGAAATAAATGGTGCTCAGGGCTTCCCCTCAGATGGGCTGTAGTTCTGTCATGACTGGCAAGGCAAGGTGCATATCTCTGCATTGCCTACGAGATGCATTTGAAGGGACTATCTGGCTGTTCATCTGTGGGAGACACCCTGTAAAATGTGGAGGGACCACGCGCTGCCTGCAAGGCTCAAACTCCAGAAAGCAAAACCACGTGCAGGATCTCTCCAGGAAATGTGAAGGACATGGTGTACGCATCCCGCATGCCTTTGTTGGACTAAACTCACCATCTTCCTGTGACAAGCTGGGATTTGATGACACCGCTGCATCTTGCTGTAAAAATACTCTGTGGAAGAGGCTTGACCAGCTTTATGTGCAAGGCAGAAGTGAAAATATAATCCTTTTGGTAGGCGTCATTCATTTATTCAACAGCTTCATTGCCTCTGTTCTAAATGATGACTGCTGCAGAAGACATCAATAAAATTAAAAACTATTATTATAACTGTTCCTTAACGTACTATCTTGTAGTATTTTGCCATGATTGCTGCCTTAGAGAGCTGGAATATTCACACTAGTTAACTTTGGGCACCTAGCTTTGGTGCCTAGATTAGGAACCCAAGAGACACATTGCCGACGGAGACATTTCTGCATAAGGCACTTCCCTGTAACCCTCTTAGGTACCTACCTCTTTCCATTGACTTTATTAGACAGCTAATTTGAACACCTTAATTAGATGTCTAAAATGCAGTGGTGTGAATTCTCCACTTGCTTGATGTGATCCTATTTCTGCATCTACCAATTCAGCTGACACTTTGCTGTTCTGATCTGGTTTAGTGAAGTGTACAGGCAGAGACAGAAAGTCACAGGGAAAGTGCTCTATAGATTTTTGAGGGAAAATGAAAATAGTGACCAAAAGATTATTTTTCTCACACGTACTTCTTATCTGATTTTATTCCTTTCTCTAAGGAACATGAAAAAATGAATAAGCCGCAAATTCAATCTCTTCCTTATGTTCTTATCACAGACGTCTTGATGTGGTGTGTCTTTTCTCATCCTGTGTTTACTATAGAAAGTGGAAAATTGAAAAGTACCAGTATCAGATCTGTCTGTACTCAAAAATTCTGTTGACCCAAAAAGTACAAATTTAACCTAAGAAATGCATTATTTGCTGTCATGTCAAGATAAGGAGATGTTTTGTGTTAATAAATCCATGATTTTACATCATATGTAATAATAAGACAAAATTAAAAAAACAGTTTATAAATTAGCAGGATGAATTAAAATGTAATTATGTGTGACCTACCCTGAACTGATGTTCCTGATGAGCTGAGCTAATCCTGTGCCACTTTCGACCTGAATGGAATTGAAATATGAAAGTCAGAACTCCAGGAAGCTGAATGCTTGGGGAATTTTGACCAGATGCGAACACTGAAATGATGAAACATTTCCTGGAGTGTCAGAGGCCTAACCAAAATGCCACAGAGATCTTTATGCCTCATAACTCCAGTATAGTTTTTGAACACTTAAAAATGAAAATAATTTTGTTCTGAAACAAAGTGTGACTTTGTTAGGTGAAAAGCAACTCCTTTGGCGTACTTCAGAAGGACCTGGGTTTGGATCTGAGCTCTTGCTGTGGAATCATCCCTGTATTTCCATGGACAATTCTCCAAGGGATAGGAGTTGGTAATTACTCTTTGCATCTTTTCCTGGTGCCAGTGAAAGTCTCTGAGGGCAGAGTATATATAGAACATAAATTCCTTTTCCGAAATCATTTTTTTTTTTCCTCACAGTCCTGGAATGAATAGGAGAGGTAAAGGCCAGAGTCCAGGCCAAGCTAATTAATCATATACTTAAGCAGTGATGGATTGATATCCTAATACAGAAGCTGTTTATTTTCTCCTCAGTGTAGAAAGTCCCTTTTAAACCTTTGTGTTCCTTTTCGCAGATTCTCAGACAGCTACACTTTTAGGTGTATTGACAGAAGAAAATTGATCGTTAATCCTGGCTTAACATCTCATTCAGGTGTTTGTGCCAGCGTGCCTGATACGTATTTTGGATCCTCTCTTGAGTGTGGAGGTGAAGACAGGCTGATAGATGTAACATCCTGAGGCCAAAAAAAAGGGGCAGATTATTTTTCACTGTCTATTCTTTTCTGGAAAAAATGCACTGTGTTTCAGGCACATAATGACACTGCTGATATGCAACATTTCTGTTCTGATTAATTTACTGCATGGATGAGATCATTCTGTACTGCAAGATGTCTTAAATGATGGTTCTGAATGTTTGGCAGCGCTGTCAGAAAACATTGTTCTGGAAAGCAGTATATTCAAAATTCACAGCACGGGTTTTTTTCACTCTTGCTAGACCATATGCAAGTAGACAGTTTGCATCAGGCCCCCAATGCCTACTTCTGAATTACTGCCTAAGTAGGGAATATTTTGATAAAAGCAAAAAGCTTTCTGATGGCATTTCATGCCCCATTAGAAACTCGAGGACCAATCACTAATAAGGTTATACCAAATGTGTACTTATTCATGTTCTTTTTCCTCACTGTGCAAACGTTTCCAGCCTTCACCCATTATGAACGTTACAGTGTATGATGTGCGAATCAATCCTATCTATGCAGGCACAGCAGAATGAAAGGTATAATGATGTGGGAGTGAAGTGTCAATGCATAATTCATATCTGACAGCGTGCTCCGTGGAGTGCTATCCAGCAGCCTTCCATGGCAGAGAGGTCCTCATGCGCTCAGGAAATTCATCTGCATCAGCTCATTGTGTTTCTGCTTGGGTGGCAAGCTCATCATTTAGGAGGAGTGAAATGCCATTCAGAGGCACTGCCGTAGTGGAGAAGAAGGGCAATGTAGTTCTGCGCTATCCTGTTGAGCTGTTTCAGCCCCAGAAACTCATCTGGCGGAGGTTTCTCCTCTAGGTCAAAAAAACCCACCTCCAGCAAAGACCTGAACCCCTCAACACAGTAATTTAGTGCTGCCAAATTACAGAATGGAATAGAATATTTCAGTTGGCAGGGACCTACAATGAACACTAGTCCAACTGCCTGCGCACTTCAGGGCTGACCAAAAGTCAAAGCGTGTTGTTAAGGACGTTGTCCAAATGCCTCTTAAACACCGCCAGCCATGGGGGATTGACCACCTCTCTAGGAAACCTGTTCCAGTGTTTGACCACCCTTTCGGTAAAGAAATACTTCGTAGTGTCAAATCTGAAAACTTGTGTTGTAAACTACTAAACACCCTCTCAGTTCCGCCCTGCTAGTGCTAGCACCCTGACCTGCTGGGGCTGAAGAGGTTACCGCAGTGGGGATGTGCTGCTGGCTCTGTAGGCAGTTGCTGTCTGCAAACTGCAGCAAAGTATAAAATTCATGAGCTAAAGTTCTTTCCTTAATTCACCTGAGCATGTTTGTATATTATAAAACTGAAGACCGTCAGATTGTCAGTGTATTTGAATCAACACCATGCACTGAAAACTAGTGGAGCAGTGGCGATTTGCGCCTCAGTAGTGATCTCCCAAGCAGTCATTACATATAGGTGTAAGATAAGGACCCAGATCTTGGTCTCACACTAGAGAGCAGTGGGAAACGATCTTGATTTTGACCCAAAAGATTCATTTGCAGCTGAGTGCACTCTGTGAGTCTATTTGAGTTTCAAATTTAATTTTATTTACGGGCTTTTTTTTTAAACCTTCACTTTCCTGAATGAATGCGTTTGTGTACCATGCTTAGTGATTCCTTGCTATTCCAGGATCGTAATAACAAGGTTTATTATGTTCTACCCCAGTGTGTTGTGACAATATTGCAAAATTATTGTTTTGTTTCTCCTAAACTCAAGATTTTTTGTAACAGTAATAATAATAAAAGACATACAGGCTGATGAATTATCTACCATATCAGACTGCAGCACAATGGAATCTGAAATAGCTGAGAAAGTAAAACTGAAAAACATCTCAATTTACAAGTGAAACACTAACACACGCTAAACTTTTGCTGCAGTATTTCTCATCTGATTTTTAGTTTTGTCTTCACAAGCAGACAAAGCTCATGCTGCTCAGGTGATGAATTTTCAGCAGATTGTAGGGATATTCAATGCAGGCTTTCTCTGGAATGCATAAATTGCATTCTTTGCGCAGGCTCAGACTCAGAGGAAAGCAGTACTTCTCAGTCTGGTGTGAGATGTATCTCCAAATGAATAAGTAATCACTGTTTGTACACAGCTAGATAATAGCTAGCTTCTCATATAATGTATCAGGTAGAAAAATTTGAAATTAAATTGCTACTGCTGAGTATGTGCAGTTAACATTTTTCAATAAATAATTCTTGCGAGGTTTACAACTTCGGCCGCAGGAGTGGGGGTAGCCATAATCTGTTTTGATTTACACCAGTGGGTAGATGGATCATCTGAAGGCATAGCAAGAAATGTACATGAGTGTCTGTTTTTCACCTAAGTTAAAGTTTGTCTCATTCTGAGATCATGGGAAGGAGGAACAGGAACATGGTAAGGCAGAGAGGTGCAGTGCTCCAAGCCTGGACCGGCGCTAGTTTTTGTAGAAGTGGATTCTGCCGCATCTTGATCTACTGTGGCCTCTGTCAAGGGAGGTTCTTCTACTGAGGGAATTCCTGGGATCCTGATACTTCCTGGGCAGGAACCCCAGCTGTTCTGGGATTTTTGTAAGCAGAAACTGTTAACTGTGCAGTTTTGAGGGATGGCTAGCCTCAAACTCTTGATGTCCTTCCTACTAGTGAGAGGATTTAAATCTGAATCTCCACCTCAGCCCCCGTGGTGTTGTGCATCATCCGCCTTCCCCCTCTGCAATAAAATTCTCATGAACATGAGGAGCATGGATAAGTAATGGTTGTTCGAAGACATTCCTAGATGAAGGTAGAGATATTAATTTTCTGTCACAGTAGCAAATATTTATGTCTTACAAAAGGTTGTATCTATTCTGGGAAATATGGCATGCTATTTAACATCTGTTAAGCTCGCTGAACTACTTTATATATTAAACTCCACACACCCTTGAAGTTTCAGTGGTTCTAGGGCATGTTAAAGATATGAAGCTTTACCTGCCCTGGATTTGGAGGCAGTTGGCACATTTGGACATCCTGCGCTGTTTGAAATCACGTTCACAACAAAACAAGAAGCCTCAAAACAGGACCCTGATGGGATTTTAGGTGCATGTGCACCCGTCCCTGGCCCTCTGTCTGGAGGTGAGCTGCAGTTGAAGCCTGGGCTGGATGCCTGCCTACCTCTCCGTTCCTCTGTGCACCGACAGAGTGGGCTTTTAATACTAGGCTCTGATTTCCATTTCAGCAAGCAAATATACAGAGAAAAGAATGAAGTACATTGTAAGTGAAAGAGAAATTGAGGCATTGTTCTGTTTTTTGAGAGAAAGTGTTGCACTCCTTAATATTTGAAATGTTCTGTAAAGGCTGGTCGTTTACTTTTGTTATTCACCTTTGCCTAGTCAGGCTATATGTTTTGGGGGCAGAAACCATTTCTCTGTGTGCAATTATACAACATAAAGGAAATACTGATTTTTCCTGTACCTCTGACTGACTTTCAGAACAGCCCAAACTACTCGATTGGTTTAAGTGAAAAAAATCTTTTCATGGGAAACTAGTGAAAAAGAGACTGAATGAGGGTAAGTGTGTGTTGGATGTCAGGCTATGGTGCAGGACCTCTGAGCTAGAGAAGCAGTTTTTGAGGAGCTGGCACTAAATCATGATTAAAGCTCTTTGCAGCAGTTCAAACTGCCTCCTACAGAATGACACAGACTACCAGATTGTGCCACCTATGTACAGTGGAAACTTAAAATGGGAACGGCTGGAGAGAGCAGTGTGGTATACCTGTGAGAGCAGGTTTTGCAGGAGAAACCCTGTGAGAGTGACCTCTAGACACCTCAATGGGAATCAGTGTCTGGATGGCAAGCAGTATTGGTAAGGTGCCCATAAAGTGATGAATGCTGTTCTCAAAAGAGTTAAAATGTGCACTGTTGTATACAGTCCTCAGCCAATATGCTGTATGAGGAGTATACATCTGGAGATAGTGCACATATCAGCTCTGCTAGCCTTACTGGGACCGTCACTGTCACCGGGAGGTGACCGCCACTAGTTTGCATCCGACAAAGTAGAGGAAGAAAGAGGAACATCAAATAGGAAAGGAAAATGACAGCAGAGTTAGTTAAGGGACATTTAAAGAACCAGGTCCCCACCCCTGCCCATAAATAAATAACATGCAAATCTGTTTGCCTTTCCTTGCTATTCATCTGCCATATGCTCTGTATCCTCACTGGTTTCTTTTCATGCCTTCCTGTGTGGAGAATTAACATGAATCCTCACTTTGTACTGCAAAACTGTGAAGACAATTTAGCTTTGATTAATTCTAGTTGCAACTGAATGCGAAACATGCATGAGGGACAGTTACCCTTTAATCTCTGTTAAATCCCAAAGTTCCTAGCACAAAAATATTATTCATTATCTTCCCAATTGCATATGATAAAATGCAGCAGTCGCTGATTATGTGAGAAATAATTTTATCAGTTGCAGTTGGGAAACTAATGCTTAATGTTATTACATGGAGGATGTCTAGAATGAAAAGGTACTTTTCTGTGCAAACGCCCTTGAGGAATATAAGAGAAAAAGGCCGGGAAAACCTACAGGATTTTTCTCCCATTCATCCCCTTCTCTTTCCAGCTCGTTTGGTGGCACAGAAGGCTGTGGAGAGGTGGTATCTTTGATTACCTGATATTCTGGGAAAAAAATGGTCAAGCTCTTGGATGGATAGTCCCTTCCATGTGATTTCACAGTGTCAGCGTCTCTGCTGTGCCTCCACGCACATACTTCTTCTAAGTTTGAGCAATAAGGTGCCCTGCCAGTGGGTTTATTTCTTTAATAGATTATTGAAGTTAATTTGATTATGAATTAAAATGTTATTAACTCTCTGACAATGTAAGTGGATTCAAAATGAAGCTTTGCTCAAAGAAGGTATGATGGAGTCATTGCAGGGATCTATACTTATTGTGCCCTCCTGATTATGTATCAGATTCACCCAGAATAAAACAGCATTTTCCTGTGCTAACCTCCAGGTTCTCTGTGGATTCTGAGACTCAAGGGGGTTTCTTTCCTCTCACTCATCATTGTTATAAGTAACCAAATTATGCCCTCAGGTCACTTTGTGCAACCCTATTACCTTCAAAGTGAATCCAGTGATGTACAGCCTCATTAGATTTGAGGGAGTTTGCATAGGTTTCTCCAAAGGCACAGTCTGAAAGTAATGGAGTTACAGAATATTACATTAGCTGCAGAATGTCTTTCTGCTGATGCTGGGAAGGACCCAGCTGTACTGGCAAAGCCTTGGTTGAACTTTCAAGGGGGAAGAAAATATTTAGAAGTAAAATATAATATGAAGTAAGCGGGACAGAGTAATTACATGGTTGTGGTCCATTTTTACAGTCCATTTGAAGCCGATTCACGTTTTCTTGCCAACATTTCTATGAAGCTAAGGTTTCAGTGAAATAAAGATTTGAGTTACTAGAGCTTCTGGTGATTTACATTTGCATGGTGCATCTTTTATATATCTCTACTAAAGAAGGCATTTTGAAGCACAGCATCCCAAATGATTCAGGCATAGATTAAAGAGCTATTCAGAAGTGCTAAGCAAAAGTAAACATAAGAAATCACGTGTCACAGTCAGAGGAAAATGAATGATATATTAAAGGCAGCTTACTTTTTAGTAAGAGTTTTAATTACTTTTCCTTACGTTATGTCAACAGTACCATAGGAAATTGAATGCCTCATCACCTTATGTGTCCTTTTAAAAAGTGCACTTTTTGCTTTATCTTTTAAAACATTTTCTGGAAGGTAAATGCTCGGTAAGTTCTTCAAGCTGGCAGTACTGCCATACCAGTTGTTCTTCATTCTGGCAATGCTACCATCTCGTTACATGATGTCTTTCTGAGCATCTGTTTTGAGGAGCTCCAGCTACAACTTTGTGGCCATGAGGTCCAGTCGAACCGGGCACTGGTCAGTCTCTCAGGAGAATAGCATCTATGCCAAGCTGACTGAAACACCATTTGATTTTGGTAATGTCTTTGGTCTTTGGTTTTTCACTCCGTGCCATACCTTCTACTTTTTCTCTGACTAGACGGTGAATTCTTTGGTTCTTTTCACATGGATTGTGCAGTGCCAGGTGCAGGGAGCCTGAAGGCTCGGCTGGAGCAGTAAGGTAACAGTCATCTTCACTTGAGACAAACACTGGCAATGTTTGCACTTGACCACAGTTTTGCAAATGTAAAACTTTAGTAAACACTTAAACAACTTTAAGTTTTAGTAAACACTCAGGTTTCTTCAATTTCATCTCATTTCTAAGTAGAATTTAGAAATGCATATCAATTTATTTTGTCCCTTTTAATGGAGAGATGCAAAATATGATATGAAGAAAAGACTGTAATAACCTGATAGCTATATACTGTGTCTCAGATCCAGGCCACATGCAGTTTAAAAAGAGCTAAAAAGAATCATTCTTCTCCTCTGTAAGAAAGGAGTAAATGCTGATCAAGTTCAGTAAAACTTGTCTTTAATCAGACTGAAAAAATTTATCCAAATGGCTCTATAAATTAAAATATTTGCTCTGTCTTGAGCACCAGGGGAAGACAGATCGTGGCACATTCACCGTGAAAGGTCAGCAGACCCAAATGAAAATGCAGAAACATCAATTGTTTCCATTCACTAATCATATATAATTGGTCTGCCTCACCTGAACTAGAACACATTTAATATTACAATGCATAATTAAAGTTCTTTTCATTTTGCTGCTTTCCAGTTGCAATTATCTTTCTTTTAACAAATGTACAAAAAGGAAACTTCTTGTAAAAATGAAGATACATTTGACAAATTAGTGTAATTAAGAAAATGTCCCTGAAAGAGGAAATAATTCTTAAGTATGAACATTTTCAGTTCCAAACTACTTATTGATGGTTCTCTGTCAATTCCATGAGACAGAAGAAATTCTGATTTTTGTCTCCTACGGATGCGCTCAATTTTCAGTTTAATTTTAACATGCAGTCAGGCATATTGGGAGATCAACATCCTGAATGAAATCATTAAAGGACAGGATTAATTCTGATTTTGACTGAGAAGTTTAGCATTAAAATGATACATAAAGACAGCAATAAACATATAAAGACCTAGTTCACTTGGATATTTTGGGGAGCTACAATAAAGCAATTGAGCATTAGATGTTTTTGTGTTCAACAGCATTAAGGAGGTCTGTTATGTAATATGCCATGAATAGGATGTTTTATGTTGTCCATTGCTGTGTGGTGTCTTTTTGAAGCTGCACGTATTCTCTTAGGAGGAAGATTAAGAACTCCTTTTGCTGGACCTGGCCTGGTCTTCTTTTTTTTTTCAGCAGATAACTGCAAGAATTAAAACTTTTCTGTGGTTCCACTTGCAAAGCAGAATGACAAAATTGAGTATGAGGGATGAAATTGTACAAATCAGAATGGCTGAAACATTTATATTTTTGTTTTGCTTTTGACTGTTAGATCTTCTCATGCTTTGGTTTTTCTCTTAGAAAAATATTTTTTTCCCCTTCTTCTCCCCATTCCTCTTTAACCAAAATGTCCCTGTCTTGAATTTTCCCAGTCCCACATCCTTTCCAGTTCCCTGACCAAACTGTGTGCGCACTGTCAGAGGCTCTCTTCTTCCAGGTCGTACCTAGACAAAACGGACTAAAGTATAACTTGAGGTAATGCACTTTGGGAAACTGGAAGAAAAAAAATCCTTACAAATTGAATCTCTAAAGTGAGAGAATATTTTAATGCAAAGCTAAAGGTACTGCTTTCAGGAAGGATGCAGTGCCAGTGAGAGATACTGAATTTTAGCCTTGGAGACACAACTCTTCAGCCCACCGTAATTTTGCATGGTCCCTAGCATGCTTCTGGGCTGCCTTGCACTTTAAGAAGATTAGGGCAGTCAGTGTTAAAGCTTTGAACCTGGCATTCAAAGGTAGGTGAGGCTGGTCAGTGTTATCTGTTAGTAGCAGCTTTTACGCCTGCTCAATGTGGGCTGGGCTTTAACTGCTGAACCAAAAGCTCTTGATGCAAACCAAATACCCCAGGCAGATCCTCTGCAGAAGTAGCTTTCTGGAGACCAGTGCATGTGTTGAATAGAATAGATTTAATAATCTATTAAATATGTAAATCTGAGCCCATGGGTGCAGATGAGCCAGAGCGAGCCACTGATCCTCCATCACCACAATGCTCTGCTAGTGAGGTATAGTGAGCTCTGGAATGAAACTGCGAAAAGAATATCTTCATTGAAAAGGCTCTTGTCTATCTAAGGTGGAAGGAAGCTTGGATGTGTCCCTGTGAAAGCAAGTGTTTGGGGGAATGGGAATATGGACACCTCTCTCTAAAACCTGGTTGTGAAGTGAAGACCAAAGATGAAGATCTCTGTTTTACTTGGGCCTTGCTAGCCTCAATCTGTGAGAAACAGCTAATAACTGGTACTCCCATACACACTGTCCCATACTCCTTCTGTTATTTCGGCCCTAGCCTTTGTGGGCATGAACAAAGAAATACCACCCTTAAAATGATGGCCACATGCCGATCGCAAGCTCTGCCATCACTTGAACAAAGTTTCTGCCTGAAGTCTGATTCCACATAGTTTGTTTGTTTGTTACCACTGCAAGCTTCTTTCAAGGCCACTTTTTCTGCAAATGTGAGGTGAAGGCATGGTGCTAACTGCTACCTGAGTCTGCCAAGCCCACCTCGAGCAAATAAGCTAAATTTGAACAAAGCAGCCTCTTTTAAGCTAAATCAAAGAAAGAAACCACTGCAGCTGGTCCCAGTTAACCATGAATAAAAAATTGGCACTTTATTAATACAAAAGTTTAAGCAAAATGTCACATTCTGTACTATATGCATTTTGTCTTTTTCTGGTGTGTAGCTACTTCCTGTAACTTAAAGCTAAATTTAAAATTTTAGAAGAGAGTGTAGTTTTAAATAATGATGTTAAAGTGAGTGATGGGTTAGAGAATTATTAGTATCTTCAGGGATCTATGATTAAAGATTATAATATTAAGAAAATATATGCAGTCATTAATGTAATTTTGAATTGTAAAGGCTGTCTAATCTAATTTACTATATTAAAGCATGATAGATAATTTTGACTAATTAAATGTCTCTAATCTTTTTGCAAACTTAAGCTTTAATTAACCAATGTTTACTTTCTCAGAATAAGATTAAATACCTCAGTTTCCAAGAAAAATCTTTGAAAAGTCTAGCATCTCAATTTCAATTGGAGCAATGCAGTGCAGGGATACCAAGAACCATTTCAGAGAATCAAAATGCCTTCAATGATTGAGTATAGCATTTACATAAGGAGGGCTATTAAACTGGTAAAATGAATTTAATAGAATGGAATTACCAGGAAGTTATAGGTGCAATACTTTGGCAGCACAGTTATCCAGAATTTAGGATGTAGAAAAAGAAAATTGCTTTATTCTTGTCTGTTTGTGCAGCACACAATGTAAGGCAGGTCTAAGCTCGTTAGCAAGATGCTTTCAGGTTCACCTTCTGTAGGTTTTCACTGCAAAACAGAATGGGTAACAACTATTTCTGTGTGCAAAAGAGGAGACGCTGCAGAAAGAAAATTCAGCATGACTGGAGGGCAATTTATTAAAATCCTCAACACTGTTAACTGTAGAATGAAAGCTGCATTTACAATCCGTGGAATGCATCAGGCAAGACAAGGTATAATAGTGATAAACAAACTCAAAAGCAGAAAACTTCTTAGCAGAAACAAGCAGAGGCATCACAGCAAAGCACCATTTAAAAATGTGTCTGCTATCAGATATTTCATGCAGCACAGCAGCAATTCATGTTTAAGGCCTGTCAAATATACCTATTCTCTGTATAATGAAATACTCTCAAACCAACACAAACAGTTTTTAAACAGTCACGGAAAGGGGAGGCAAGAGCCTGGAAATCATTGCCTGTCATTTCCAGCTGAACGATGAGACCATACAAATGCAGCTTGTCTTCCCCTGAAGAGTGGCCAGGAATCCTGAGCAGTCACTCCTTCCTGCGCCCACTCTCCCTCACCCCTGTCTTAGCCAGCATCAGGTTTTTAGGAAGGGGATGAGGCAGGGTGGGAAGAGAGGGGGCTTTTTCCCGCTCCCTTCTAGGAACTTATCTTTTAAATTGTAAGCAAGAGAGAGCCTGTCAAGGTGGGAGGCTGTCCCGGAACCTCATTTTCATTATCATCTTCAATTTATTCGTGACTGCTTCAGATCCATGTCTCCACGTGCTGGTAGTGTCCTTCAGCCCTTCCCTCCCTGTATATCAGACCCCTCCATGCCACCAAAATTGCTTTTAGCAAGAGAAACCTTGTTCTCTTGCAGCCTTTATTTTGCTCTGTGATCAAACCTTTCTCATCTGTTCTCCACTCGGATGGTTCTTCCACCTCCTGAGCACCCTGGCAGGCCATCTCTGCACATCTTTTTGGGATATAGGTGACGAGAACTGTGTGCTGTCCTCCTGGTGAGCTCTCACCAACACCCAGTGCAATCACATCAGTATTTTACTCTCTGTAGGAGACATAGCTTAACAGGTGCATCCAAAGATTTCATTTTCCTTTTTCATAGCAGCACAGTCATTTAAGAAAATAAATTTCTGCATAAACACCAGTCTACTGCAATTTTGTCACTTTATTGTGAGCCCCAGAAGCTGCTCTTCATTCAAAAGGGAACATTCCCTTTCGGTAGCAGCTGTGGAAGTTCAGTATCACTCCGAGGTAAATCAGGCTGTTTCTTGTCCAGTCACCATCTGGCTACTGATTGCGTAAAACAGAATCGGAGGTTCGTTTTGTAAGAGCTACAGAGAAAAGACAGGCTTGTCAGGAGGAACGGAAGGGAGGGTGACTCACTTTTTAAATGAAAAACAAGGTTTCAGAAAAGCCAAAATTTTTAGTCCATTCAAGTCTATGGTTTTTGCAGAGCATTCATTTTAGTATTTTCAAAACTGGGGTAGATTCATAAATTAGGACACTGCTGACAGAAGAGGAAGGCAAGTACTCTCCCCAGGCTCTCGGCGCCTTGCATGTAGGACAGGGTGCTGGGCCAGGTCCCAGATCTGCCCCGAGCGCAGGGTCTCAGCTCTGCCTCTCCCCGGTCCTGCCCCAGCACCTCCACCACAGCCACCCATGAGCATCCCTCCACGGTTGTGCTTGGTTCTGGTACAGCTCCCCTTAAAAAGCAAATAAACAGACTCTTCTGGCCTATCATTCAGGTTCTAGTTTTCCAAAGATACTTTGATTTTATTTAAAAAGTGCTTGAAAATGATCCAGACAATTTTTTAGTTTGTTTGTTTTTTTAAAAGGTGTTTAGCTTCATATCTGCCCTGCCAGATTTTGTTTTGTTTTGGTGTTCTTCACAGGCAGTCCTAGCCCCAAAAGACATATAGTGAGAAGCATTTAAATACAACCTGTATAAATAAACTCCCTTTTGAAACCTATTATGGAATAATAGTTTATTTTTGAAAGCTTACTAATATTATGTATTCCCTACAATTTTGACTTACAAACCAAAGAGAGGCTATGAAGCACAAAAAAGTACAAACAAAACATAAGGAATATTTTTTAACTTGAAAAGAGCGTGGTTTAAAAGCATTTTCTTAACACTTTGCAGCGTAAAATGTACATTTCATGTGTGTTTACAATAGTTGCTTTTATTTGGATGCTTGATTTAGTAAGGTGTAATGAATGGTAACATGAAGTAGACTACCTGTTTGGATCACTGCAGTGGAACATAAGTGATCAAATTAAATGGATACGATTGCACTAAATATTACTGTGATGGAAATAGAAGTTAGAGCAATTATCATAAAATGAGATGAAACCAGGAATAGAATAATTTCTTTAGCACAGTTACAGAAAAGATTTCCATAAAGTAACCCAGATCTTACACAGGACTTGTGCATCACCTGCAGTGGTTGTACCTCACTTGAAAAATGTTGTTTTCACTCCAAAGCACTTTGTAAGAAGAAACATCTTTGTTCATTGCTGACTTAAAGCAATACCTGCCGTAATATGCAAGAATTTTTAACAGTGGCCTGGGCTGGGGAGAGAGAAAAGATGCTGTATCAAATAGAAATGGCACAGGAAGGTGTGGGTGGAGACGAAACCTCTCCCATGAATTGGAGCTGGCCATGGCTTTGGGTGTAATACTCTTTCACTGAAGAGAAGTGACAAATGGCCTTTATTTTCCTTGAACAGTCAGAAGTACTGTTATTTTCTGGTTTATCCAAGAACTAGCGCTACAGAAGATTGATTCAGTGCTGAGTGAGAACAATGTCAGCTCCTGAGTCATCACCACCTTCTGGGTTTACAGAATCACAGAATGGTGGGATTGGAAGGGATCTCTGTGGGTCATCTAGTCCAACTCCCATGCCAAAGCAGGGTCACCTACAGCAGGATGCACAGGACCTTGTCCAGGCAGGTCTTGAATATCTCCAGAGAAGGAGACTCCACAACCTCCCTGGGCAACCTGTTCCAGTGCTCCGTCACCCTCAGAGGGAAGAAGTTCTTCCTCATGTTCAGACAGAACTTCCTATGCTTCAGTTTGTGCCCCTTGCCCCTTGTCCTGTCGCTGGGCACCACTGAAAAGAGTCTGGCCCCGTCCTCCTGACACCCACTCTTCAGATATTTATAAACATTTATAAGGTCCCCTCTCAGCCTTCTCTTCTCCAGGCTAAACAAGTCCAGCTCCCTCAGCCTTTCCTTATAGGAGAGATGCTCCAGTCCCCTCATCATCCTCGTAGCCCTCCGCTGGACTCTTTCCAGTAGCTCCTCATCTTTCTTGAAGTGGGGAGCCCAGAAATGAACACAGTACCCTGGAAATCTGCCACTCAAGAGGTGGCCAGAACTGACCCATCTCATCCTGTAGGGAAATGAGAAAGACATCGGTCCTTTGTGAGAACTTTTGGACATTGTGTCCACCAAAAGTTTCCTGTGGGAAGAAATCTTACAGAAAACATCCTGCTGCTGCGGAAGCATACATTTGGGGGAATTATCCCTGCCTAATAGCAATGCGTGAAGAAATAGGTTCATGTATCATAATGCTAGGGATATTTGTAAATATGTTTAAAAAGCAGGAGGGGAAATAGCAGGCAATTTTGTTTCCAAAATGTAAGTCAAGTGTGTTTTATTAAGCCTAAATAGACTGGATTAATCAAATGTCATACTGGCACTTCTAATAATGATTTTATATTGCAGATTCCATTACCTAGCTTTACCAGCCAGGAGAAAAGTTACAGGAGATCAATTAAACAAACAGGAAATTACCTTTTTTCTTTATAGTCCATGACTTCCAGCACTTGCAATGGTGCCAAGATACGTGCAAATTAAACAGGTATTTGCGTAAGATTAATAAGTCACTCGCTTTCTACCTAAGTCATTGTAGCTTATTTAGGACCCCAGAGTTATCTAATGTCTACTAGAGAGGCTGGAGATGATGAGAGCGAATTAAAAATGGCTTAATATGTCAGAAATGATCCCAGCATTTTAACATGGGGCTCTCACGTTAATAAATGCCCCTGCAGCATCCCAGAGATTAATGAGTAAGATCACAGCAGAATTAATTTAAGTAGGACGCTGCCTACACGTGTTCACCGGCATGCTTGCCTGCCCTGACGCAGGCGCTGAGGTCCTGTGGATGTGCGGGAACCACCTCTTCAGAGGCAGGCACCCTGCCTGTAAGGAAGGAGCGTCAAATTTGGCCCCAGGGCCCACATCTAATTTTAGGAAGAACCTAACACTTGCTGTTTTTAGAGACAATATGTACTCTGCCCCGTCAGCAGGGAGGTCCTCTTTGAAACCTGGGCAGCCAAGCTGAGTTAGCTGGTACACCTTATAGTAGGACCCATTCTCCTTGTTAAAATATGAGTGCGCTTTCAAGGATGCTGTTTGGGAGGATTTCTTCTCCCCCGCAGAAGAAAGCAAGGGGTGCGTTTTCCTGTCCCCAGTTTTGCCTGCCTTCCCCCTTGTGGGGCTGAGGGCAAGCCGGGGTTTCTTGCCACCAGGCACACGGCACAGGAGGTGGCACCGGAGGCCAATGCCTCTGAGCTGTGTGAGCTCATAGTCTGGATGAAGCTGGGTGGGGAGAAGGTTTTAGGATCCCAGATGGCCTCCTCGCTTCACCACTGCGTCTGTCCGACAACCAGCTCTGTTTGTCCGTGCGGCTTACAAGCCCATGGTCTTGGGGAGAGGCGGTGTCAAGCGGCTCGACACTGGTGCTGTCGCAGGCACAGAGTCCCTTTTGTGATTACTTTGCTCGTGGGCACTAACTAAAACTAATTGCTATGGGGGGAGGAAAAAAAGAAAATAGGTTGGCTTCACTATTGGAGGGGAGGGGAATAAGCATTTCTTGTCGCTTATTTTATGGCCCTGGCTGCACATCCACTCCCCAGAGGGGGCCGGGGGATCTTTCTGGACCCAGGTTCGCACGGACCGAATAAATGATGTGGTTGTTACTACTTGAGCTGCTTAGCAACGGTTTGGGGGAAGAGAGAACTTCCTCCTCCTTTCAGCGGCTGGCTCTAACAGGATGTTTAGCCAGATGGTGTACATAAGATTACTGGAAAATGATTTTCAGATAAACCATGAGCCTGAACAAACTAATGTAGCTCCAGGTGCATTATCTGGTAATCCATAGCAGAAGATAATTTCAAAGGAAAGCGCTACAGAATCTGTCCCTGAAAAACCTGCAAGTTTCTTTGTGTACATCTATCTATCTGTATACAGAGCCCCAGCAGCAATCTTACTTGTTTAAAAAGTGAGTATGGAGGGGGCTGGAAGGAGACAAAAGTTTCCTTTAGTGGCAGTTCTTTCGAAAGAGGCACAGAATGTGTGAAGACAGGATACATGGCGATGAGGGGATGAGGGCAGCAATCCTCTTTATCCAATCTGAATGAGAATTAATTTTCGAGTTGTGTGAAGAATTGTGGGTATCTTCATCAAAAAAGAAAAAAACCCTATTATTCCTCATTTCAGTACATGAAATGAATATACTTTAAAATAAAAAAACAAACAAACAAAACAAAACAGGATTTGGCAGTTAGTTCCTCCATGATTAAAGGATGCAGAAATATATGAGACAAAAACCAGCTTTTTGAGGGTGATTAAATGCTGAAATGAATCCAAAAACATTTGATAACTGCAGAAGCAGTTTACTGAGAATGTTCTTCTATTTTTGACAGTAACCATAGTCTTAATTGAAGGAAAATAGGTTCAAGAAAACACAAAGCAAAGACTATCTATACATATACTTATAAAAGTGGGAGTTTAAAAGTTTTTATCACTGCTGGGGTTTGGTTTTGATTTGTTTTGTATTCTGCGCATGTGCCACGCTGAGATCAGACTCAGCTGACTATTTATTTGACTGGCGCTCACCAAATGGGGAACCCTTGAGAGCAGGATTAAAAAGCCAAATAACATTCAGAAAGCGATGCTGGAAACGTGTGAGAAACTATATTGGCAAGCAGCATTTACAAAGGTCATTTGATCCCAGCATGTGCAGAATGTATGCACATACTAATTGAGAGGCATATCTGAAAATCTGACAGCCTGTTATTTGTGAGAGCATTGCTTGTATTTTCAGGAATAGGGGAGGTTCAGACGAGGGTGATAAAAATAGTTTGAAGCATGACAGGAAAGTGTACAGAGTTGGTATGCAAAGATGGTAACACTGAGACGGAGGGCTGTGGAATCATCAAGGCAGTGGAGAAGGTGAATCGGGGACGAGGTTTCCTTGCCTGTCTGAATACGAGGACTAAGGGGCATGAAACGAAACTAGCAAAGGCCGGCGATGTAGAGTGGTTCCTCACACAACTTGCAGTTCAGCTGTGAAACTCCTTGCCACAGGGCACCATAGAAGCTAACAGCCTTTCATAGGTTCAGAAAGGCATTGGAAAAATCCTGGTAAAATAATCCAGCAAAGCCTACTAAATGCTTAGACATCATCTCTGGCTCTGGAGCTGAGTGAGCTACAGACACCCAGATACAGGTCTCGACCCTGAGCTGGACGGATCCCTTTCTTGTACCTTGGTCACAGGAGGGGAGAGCCAGATGGCTGTCGGGTGGGCTGCCATCAGCCTCCATGGAGGCATCCAGAGCCAGCCAGCACAGACCCGGAGAAAGGAGAGGCAGGCTACGAAGGGGAAAGACCAAATCAGAAGCATCTCACCTTGGAGGGGACCAATGGTCTCGTCACTGGAAGTAAAACTGTCCTCCTTTTGCTGAAGCTCGGGATAAGCTCAGTGGTGGTTGGGATGCCTGTGTCCTCCAGGAGAGAGTTATTCCCCTTTAAATGATGCACTGAGCATCGGGTGAATGAGGCCTAAAGATACTTCCAGCAACTTAGTGGCAGAGAGATATCAAACAGGGAAAGAAGGTGTCTAAAATAATTAACAGCAGGAACGCCAGTCCACAGTCCCCATTCATCCTGTTGCATAAAATTCCTTTTAATTTATCATGTCATTGACCAGATCCTAGAGTTAAGTCACAGAACAAAGATGCTGCAGGGTCTGCCAGTCTGGTATATATGTAATGAACATAGGGAGGGAGGAGGGTCAGAAACATGCTGCATTTCACCAGTAGCTTCCTTAGGGCTAGATTCTCTCCTTGCATCAGTTGTTCTAAGATTTCCAGCTATACTGGAGGATATGTGGGACAATATAACATTGTACCCTTGTACAAAAGCCATGTTTTTCACAGTCAATTGGATTTTAAAACTCCCCTGCTTTCCTCTGAACCATTTGACATTGGTTCATGTTTGCAAAGGGTTTCAGTGCAGGCTAACTGCTCATCTTTTTTGCAACACATCATTACTAATAAAACCAGACCTTCTTTCTCCAAAATGGTTTATACGTACATTTGGGCATCTATTCTACACAGAATGTACACACTCAAACAGAAACCATTTAGGTTACCCCTGATTTTATAAAAGAAAACTTTAAATACATGGATTTTACTTTGCAAAGACTGACTCTGCAGCAGCAGAACATTTCAGTTCCGCGTTGCTACTCATGCAGCCCTTGATGTTTCTTCTCATGCTGGCTAAGGAAGGTGTCAACTGCAGGTAGTTCTGCAGTACACAGCCTATCTATGACTCACTAGCACACTTTGTGTAAACCTGTAAAAAGCTCTTGGTGGCAGAGCCTCTAACAGTATGATCTGAATGTCAATAGAGTCTTGATCCAGACATGGAATCACTTTACTGTACCTTTCCCAAAGTATTTCTTTTCCTTCTGTAGGTCTGGGTGAATAAGAGGTGTTTCACCGAACACATTCCAATGTACTTACATTTTTAAGGTTGTTATTTTGCCTGGAAAAACGTAGTGTTATTTTTGAGCTATACAAGAATCAATAAGCAAAAAACCCCAAAGGCATTTATGAAAACATATATACATGATGTAGATTTTAACCAAAAAGCCTTATCGAACTACAGTGCTGGTAGACCAGAACAGATTCTTCATTTGTATGTATTAGGCACAGTGTGTAAATACTCTGCACACTCTCAGAGCAATCCAGGAGCATATCAACTACTACACCAGCAAATTAACTAGATGAAATAGCAATATACACATAGGTACTCAAGGGCTTAAGGGAAAATCTTAGTTTTATTGTTCATGGAATAAGAGTGCATTCTCTAAACAATTTTTAGAAAATGAGCTGAATGCATTCTAGAATATTTTGCTGAAGGCTAAATCCTCTTGGAAATGAAAGAAACCAGATGCCAATTACTCCTGTGTACCTCATGGCTACAAATGACTCTTTGCAGACTCTAGGAAGTGGTACGTTATATTTAGATAGGAAGAAGATAGGAACTATAACTCATAACAATTTCCTGCTTTGATAGATGAAGAATGAAAAGAAAGCAAAAAAACCCCCACAAACCCCAACCTCCCACCCCCAAACCGCTAAACCCAGACTCAAGAAGACTGAAAAATTTCCTGTGAGCTTAATTTTGGTAAGTAACTTAAACACTCGGTTTCTGCGTAAGCTTGTCTCCTTGACCTCACTCTGCGTCAGTTATTGGAAGTATATAGGTTACATTGCACACACTCATCAAAGAAAGCTACACAGAGCTGAGATCTGAGGCAGATCTCAATGTGTCAGTACCAGTAACACACAAAATCAAGTATTATGTAACATGTAAGGATGACTCATATATATGTATCCCTAACATTTATGTCAGTGACATATCAGATCAACTTTACGGGGATTCAGAATTCCGTTGGTACTCTTTGAAACCTACTGTATTCAGAATTGAAAATGCATTCCAAATGAATCTAAAAATGTTCATATTTGGAAATGTTCAGTTATATCTTTCTAATTAGCATCCAGTCTGTCTTTAAATTAATTATATGTATGCACAGCTTTTATGCCATCTTAATACACTTTTGGCCTAGCATCTCCTTGGTTTTATTAAAATTTTAATAACTTTTTAAGCAAGGGAATTATGTCTGATATTGACTAAGTTATGGCTAAATTAGAACCTAGCAGTGTACATCAACAGCTGAAATTATGCCCCCTTGAAATCTGGCAGTTTGTTTAATTCACGGTTCCAGACTAGATTGTCATAGACTGTCTTTCCTTTCCTTAAAGGTTATAAATCTATTTTTGGGGTAGACTATATATCTGTAGTTGATTTTTAAAAAAAATATCAAATAGGAATGCTATCTGATTCCAGTAGCTGTGGTTATACTTTCAAGATATAACACAAACCCCTAGAAACAAGATCTAAAACTACTGACCTACGTGCAAGTGTAACATGGGAATAGGGGTGCTGTGGCAATTTTAAAGTTACCATTAGCAAACATTTCTAAAAAAAAAACAAACAAAACAGTGTATTGGTGATAGCAAAGAAACCTGTATTATCTTTGGAATCTCTCAGTGCTGTCAGATTTGCCACAGTATTACTTTTACATAATCTTTCCACCTCTGTGTGAAAGCCTGAGGCAATTAAGTCTGAAAACCAGTGACTGAGAGCAGCACTGACAGAGATCTAGCTGTTTAGCTTTTGATGACCAGCTCAAACGAAACTATGTTAGTACAGCATCTGAAGGAATACTGTGATGGGAGCAGATATTTAGCTGCAGTGCTCTCCATGCTGCGTATTCCCACCCCCACTGCCTTCTAGTTGACCTAAGAGATTTCTTTGTCGGGTAGCAGTGATTTAGTTTCAATCTGTGACCAAATCAATGCATTTGCTTCCTTGTCACCTAGCAAAATCAAACAAGCTTCTCGCTAAGTGAGAGACAATTACTGATGGATGTAGGGAACAAAATAACTGATTACTGGAGTTTGGTTTCCTGTGTCGGGCTGTGGTTTCGCATGTGTTGGTAGGTGTTGCTGAAGCCAGTCTGAAGCACAGAGTGCCCTCTTGTTTGTGTGGCTCCATGCCGGACCAAGTGGGGAACTGATTTGTCCAGAAGGACCTCAGTTTGAAGAAATGTTTTTTTCAGCTGAATCTGTTCCCTTGTCTGACCCACCATGTGGCTGCACACCCAGCTGTGCTGGATCTGTCTGCAAGCGGCAATGAGCAGCAAGGGCCAGGGCTTGCTCAGGCACTGAAAATTGTGTGGTGAAGGGTGTGGGCACAGTGTCTTGAGTAAGTAACTGCCCTATTTTGAACCAGCATTTCCCAGAGAATTAAAAATCTCCAGAAATACTTGTTTATCTTAACTGGAAACAGTCAATGTTCAGCTGTCTGTGCAGAGGCCGTCTAGAGGGGAGGTCATAAAAGGGAGAGGAGGAAAGGTCTGAAAGGTTAGATAAATGCTAATAAAGATTAAGTCTCATATCTTTACACTATAATCCAGTCTCAAGCACCTACTGTTTTGGGGTACTGTGACAAGGATTCCTTCACCCATGTCAAAACCTAACAGTACCGGGAAAGAAAGAGCCAGCACAGGCGAACAAATTAATGGGTTCTCATGAAAAAAAAGAGGGTGAGAGAGGTGGGAGTGCAACAGAGACTAAGTTAGTTATTAAAGAAAAGAATAGTTGCATGGCTGAGTAGTAGAAACTTAAAGGAAAAAGTAGCTCGTGGGGAAAAATGAAAGGGAGGAGGGGAAAGTGAAATAAAAAGCGAAAGGGAAAGGATGATAGCAGAAGGATGATGTGAGTCAGAGACCAAGACAAGGAACAAAGCAGCTGAGTAAGGGTTTGAGAGGAAAGATCATGACAGTTATTACCGCCTTGGGGGAAAATGAGCTTTCTAGTAAAGAAAACCTAGTCTTACGCAAGAATTAAAAATAAAATGTAAGACTCAAAGTGCTGATTAATATTGGTTGGCATGGGCTGAAAAAGGGAAAAAAAATGATTTAGGAAGGAAAATGCTGTCAAGGAAAGTAAATACTGGTGAAGTGTAAAAGAACAGAAGTGAGAATACTCCTCATGCAGAATGAATAAAAGTAGGGAAGAGAAACAAACTGTTGCACAGAAGAGAGCAAAATGGCTTATCTTGAAAACAGGGACTGTGACATTTGCAGAAAGGAGAGAGCACCAAGGGAAAGGAAACATAACTGGTGACCACAGATTCAGCTATTATTTTGGTAGATACTAAAGAAGAAGTGACGGGATGAAAGGAAGACTGAAGGAGAGCAAGAAGCAGGTCAGAAGAGGAGAGAGGTCTGAGAGGAACCTACATTCATCTTCACCAAGACGATGATGTGAAGGGCAGGGGAAAGGTGCCAGTAACATTGCTTAAAGACAGCTACTGAATTACTGCAAGCACTTGGCTTCCTCCTTCCTCCTGCTTCCTTCTTGAGGAGGACTTCATTCTGAAGATACTTAACTGGGAAAAGGACGACCATGCAAGGACACCCAGAGAAGGAAAACAACTACCTCGGGGAACACACAGCATGCGAGAGAAACATTGTCACTGCTTGAACATACCCAAGAGACAGCCTAAGACCCATAAAATCTCGCTATCTAATGGGAAGTAGTATCTCATGATATATTGTATAGAAGCTGCAGCTAGGGCTTGACTAATTTTATGGCTGCCAGACTCCTGGTAGCTGGAAACCATTTTCAGCTCTTGCAAGGTATGGCAGCATCACACTCATGATTTCTCAGGAAAGGTTCAATAGCTCATTACCTATGTGAGAGCTTATATTATACTTTTGAGAATAAGGTTTATTTTCCAGAAAGATAAGGCTGTTAAATCAGCTTCTGGCCTCCTTGAGGCTTACACAGACAAGATTATCTACTGTCTGGAAGCAGACACACTGAGAAAATCCTAATCCGCCACATCCTGTAGAGGAGACAACTCTCGTTAAATACAACTAGCACAGTAGGCTTAAACAGCACATTTTAGTCAGTGCACAAGTTCACACAAGTGTTTTTCGAGATGTGGCATCCACAAACTCTTCCAAAATTCCAGCACTGAACTTTTGCTTCCTCTTTCTCTTCATAACACCATAAGTCACATGTGAAACTTTTAACGTGTGAACCTCTCTCAGAATCATGAGGCAAACTTTCTTCCATGTCTGTTATAAGGGTAAACTGAAGGAAGAGTGCTATGCTTCATTACAAGCACTAGCCAGTAAAGGTAGATGGAGCATGTTTATTCCAACATTTTTTGATAGGCTATGTGACAACATCTTTGTTACTTTCTCCTTCTGTCTATGAAAGCAGGACGTAGACCAATAACTGTAGAATACACAGTCAAATATACCAGCACTCATTTAATCCCTCTCACTGTAAAAACATGAGCCTCTATCACGTATGCTCAGGATGAGGGGACATTAGTGTGACTGGTCATACCATGTGACATAGTCCCTAGAGTGACTGACACAGAGTTTCATTCAGTTCAGGTGGCTTACACAAGCTTCACGTTGGCCTTGCATACTGTAAGAGCGGATGGGACTGCACCCTCTTATATTTCAGCTGTCCTCCTAGCTCTGCCTGAAATGATCTTTCCACAATTTTAGGGCATGTCCGTGTTCAGGTGTGGAGAGCCCTCCACACAACGCTTGCTTGCTTTGTGCTTGTCACTGCTGATATGTTTGAGCAAATATTAATCAAGGGTTAAATTGATTTAGGGGAGATATTTTATTTATAATTTTGTCATTTATACTGGTACTTTACTGACAGTCTGGTAGTGTAGGTGGTGTTTACTGGATTGCTGCCTCCTTGGGACAGGGATACCTGTGTGTTTGGAGAATGGCTGGAAAATGGAAGAGGGTATCAGTCTAAAAAATCCTAACCAGAACACCGTTAGTTTGCTTGGTTTTAGCATAGGAACCTCTGTCAGATAAAGGAGACTAAGAGCAATGTTTATGAGAAAACAATCAGCATTACCAGTTCTAGTGGAAAGTGCTCAGCAGAGTGTCATTATTATTGTGCATTTACACATTGATGTAGAACAGTATTACTCAGTTTCACTGTAATTGTGTAACACAAAGTGTGCACTATGGCTAGAACAACAACAACAACAACAAAAAGCTTCAGTTTCCTTCAATTTTTCTTTCCAGAATTTTACTATTGGTTAATATTCCACGATTTTCTTCATGTCCTTTCCCCATAACTACAACAGCTGCCCTGCCAGGGAGTGAGAAGCAGGCAGTGATTATGTGACAGCTTTAGGGTATTTGCAAAAATAAAAGATTTTATAGGTGCTTTCATGACCTTCGCAGGGAAAGGCTGAAGTCACAATAATAAAACCTGCTGTTAAAAGCCTCACCTCTTCCCTACTTCGCAGCAGAAGGCTAGCACCTCCGCTCAGCATGCTACAGCTATGCAGATAATAGAGCAGCAGCCTTGCTGCAGAAAGACATATGCCCGCCACAAGGATATTATGGCCACAGCCACAATCTGGCAGAGTAAAAATGTGGAAGGCTTCACCTAGAAACCTGAAGGATCTCATTCCCCGGACACTTCCAACCAGCTGTTTTGCCTTGTTTTACTCCTTAAGAGATAGTGCTGGGGGAGAGAGGAAGGAGCTTATTCTTGGCTGTCCCAACCACCTTCTTGTTCCCTCATATAGCTGGGGATGGCTTCCAGACAGATTTGCTCCATAACCTTCCAAGGGACTAAGGTGAGCCTGACCAGCGTTACCCAGATCCTCTTTCTTGCCCTTCTCAGAGACGGGTGTGACATTTGCCTTCTTCTCATCCCCTGGAAACCGTCCCAGTCACCACAACCATTTAAGGATGACCGAAAGAGGCCTTGCAATAGCGTCACCCAGCTTGCCTGGCACCCTCAAACACTGCCCATCTGGGCTCATGGGCTCGCGCATGCACCATTGGCCTAAGCGATGCCTAACTCCTTCTTCCCTTGCAAAGGGTAATGCTGCACTCCCACATAGTAGGCTCAGGAAACTGGGAGATGGGATGGCAGATCTTACCACTGAAAACTGAGGCAAAGCAAAACATCAGGTACCTCGGCTTTTTTCTTCTCCTTTGTCACAAGGTCCGTCCACCAGGATGCCAGCTAATAAATACCTCTGCAATTTCCATATATGCAGCTGAGGATGCCGACAAGGCATCCTTGTGTCCCCAAACGTAGGCAGAACTAATTTGGATGTCAAAGAAGCAAAAATTCCTTTCCCTGGCTGCATCTTCCCTCTTCCCCCTGCCCCAAGCCTTTCAGTGGTCTTTGCCAAGGTCCGGTGCCGAGGTCACCCCGATGGACAGTTAGGCTGGACATGAGCTCTAAGGAGGGGAGCTGCAGTCAGAAGGACACATTAGAGAGACCACACAAGAAAAGGGTGGGTACCATTTTTGCAAGGGATATGTGGCAGATGACTGCCTCGGCCTTGTCTTCTCTTCTGAAGCTATAATCACAACTGCTTCTGGGGGAACTAGGGAGTATGTCCCATTCCCTTTTCTCCCACCACTGACAAAGACAATCTCATGCAGATTTACTCTCATCACCTTTAGAAATAGGCTGGAGCATCCTGCCGCAGTGTGAGCCAGCGGGACAGGACTAAGTGCATCAGTTCATGAACTGCCTCTGTGAGATTGCCACGTGGTGCTTGCTGGGCTATCTCAGTACTGCTCTTTCAAAGTGCTTTATAGCTTTTTTTGTCAATAACTGTCAAGTGTTAAGACACCCTGCTTGTTATGGTGCTTCATCTCATCAGTACCAAGAGGCAGATCCTTGCTTTATTTGGGCACTCAGAACTCAGCCTGCATTTTGGAGAGGTTTTGGGGAAAGTGTACAAAATTAGATCCAACATTAATTTTGTGAAAAATTGAATTTCAAAGCAAGGGTTCACATACGCCCAGCAGAACTTTTTTCTTTTCCTCATCTTCTGTCCAGGTTAAATTCAGAATAGCTAAAAGAAGAGAATTAATTTCTATTTAACAAGCTGGCTTTGCAACACTCTGGCATGAGAGCTGCTTTCCCGCAAGACAGAAGCTTGTATGACCGTATCACCTCTGTGGGGCTGTCAGTTTTTACCTTCATTAGTGACACAGAGACAGAGTTCATAAGCATCAAAAAGCCTAAAGACATTATCCGTCAGTCATCTCATACTGAAGTCAGATTTTCTTCATCTTTTTGAGAGATGTCAGCGGTGCTTCTGGACCACAGTGGCACATTATTATCTTGCTCACAAGAGCAGGCAACATTGCAGAAGGAACTATAACCTTCATTATATTTGCATATTTCCATATACTGTTTCCATTTGTGTTCTCAGTCAGTGCAAGCTTTCTGGAACCTTAACTTTAAGGAAAGTTTAGCCTGTGGTTTCGAATGATTTTTTCAGAGTTTGAATAAAACATTAATTCCCTCTCCTTTCTGGATGGAATTCCTACTTATTTCACACATTTTTTATTGATTTCAGAACTGTTTCCCAGAAGTTTCTCCTGTCTGGCATTCTCTAGAGGTACCAAATGGAAGACATGGTGAAAAATGTTAGCAAAGTCCTGCTCCAAGTATTTCAAACACAGATTACAGTTAGAATCCGTCCACCAAATCCTGCCCTATGATAACTTGTCCTAGAAAATGTATGGTATATTTATGGTATGTGCCATTATGCAAGCTTGTGTATATGTATATTACAATCTCTTTATCAGTACCATGATATTTGCATCAAATTTCATGGCAGCTACAACCTTCTCTGGAAAAGTAAAAAGTCACCCAATTTGAAAGCAGAGATGGGGCCAAGTTTCAGAATGGAAGCTCAGTAGGAAGTAAAATTCTTATTTTCAAAAGTTAGTTAGTCCATAAAGCTGGGCCCTCTGTTCATTATGAGTAGCTTGCAGATGTCGGTAAAGGAGATCTGTTCGAAAATACAAGGTGATTTTGACCAGAGAACCTATTTCTACATCTGAATGAACGCTGCATCACTTAGTGTAGGAAATATCTGTGCTTTTCAGTGTTTATTAGGAAGCATCTTGATACCTTAGTAACTCACTGTCTGCATACTTACTCACCTGAATGATTAAGAATGTAAGAATGTACATTTTTAAAAATCACTTTTTATTTTTTTCCAAGAGGATTAACAGCCCTGACAAGATTTTTAGCTACACGGTGTCTCCATAGTGCAAGGAAAAAAAATCCATCAGCTCCATATTTCAGTTTCCTGACTCCTTTGCATATTAAATGCTGCTGCTCTGAAGGAGGTGCTGACTGTCTCTCCTCCTATGCAGAAAGAAGACACGGACATTTCCAAGTGAGCAACACAGTTACAGCTGCAGGCACTAGTTGGCCCCTAAGATAGGGTGGGAGGTCTGGTTGCCATAACCACTTACCTGTGGCCATCTAAGGTTGCAAATACAGCCTGCTGTGAAATATCCTTTTCCTACTGCCAAAACCAACCAAATATGAAGGACATATCAATGAGCAGAACTGGGAATAGCCCTGCTCCAATGAGTCTTGACCAAGAAAACTGACCCTTGTCATTTCTTGAATTGCCAACTGGCCATAATTTTGGGGGCAGTGATAAATGTTCTGTTTCATAAGTTCTTGACAAAACTTGTCCTTATGAAACTTTATGACAGAACTGGCATCAGTAGGAGCATTTACTAGGAGGGGGAAGACCCAGACTGGAGGTCCTGCTCCATCTGCCTAAGATGTTGGAGCCTCACTCTCCTGGTGAGTGAGAGTCTGTGGGCTACTGGACATGCTGAGTGTTTTTCTACCCCCGACTTTCCCCGGTGCTATGATCTATTAAAATCTCTGTCAAACTGATGTTTTTTCACTAGCACAGAGGAACATTTTTCACTAAGACTGGCTTCAGATGGCATTTCAGAGGAATACACCAGCCTCCTGGACTTTGTGCTGCTTGGGTCTGTGCTGTGGCTGCCAGGGTAGAATTAGCCACTCTCTGTGATGGGTTGACCCTGGCTGGAAGCCAGGTGTCCACCAAAGCCACTCTGTCACTCCCCCTCCTCAGCTGGACAGGGGAGAGAAAATATAATGAAAGGTTCACGGGTCGAGACAAGGACAGGGAGAGATCACTCACCGATTACCATCACAGGCAAAACAGGCTCAACTTGTGGAAATTAGTTTCATTTATTACCAATCAAACCAGAGTAGGATAATAAGAAACAAAAGCTAAATCTTAAAATGCCTTCCCCCAACCCTCCTTTCTTCCTGGACTCAACTTCATTCCTGATTTTCTCTGCCTCCTCCCCCTAAGCGGCACAGGGGGGAATGGGGAATGGTGGTTGCGGTCAGGTCATCACACATTGTTTCTGCGGCTCCTTCCTCCTTAGGAGGAGGGCTTCTCACACTCTGTCCCTGCTCCAGTGTGGGGTCCCTCCCACAGGAGACAGTCCTCCATGGACTTCTCCAAGAGTCCTTCCCACGGGCTGCAGTTCTTCATGAACTGTTCCAGCGTGGGTCCTTCCCACGGGGTGCAGTTCTTCAGCAACAGAATGCTCCAGTGTGGGTCCCCCACGGGGTCCCAAGTCCTGCCAGCAATCCTGCTCCAGCATGGGCTCCTCTCTCCATGGGTTCACAAGGCCCACGTTGGGCACCAAGAAAGACTGTGATGAGTTGACCTTGGCTGGATGCCAGGTGACCACTAAGCTGCTCTATCACTCCCCTCCTGAGCGGGACAGCAGGGGTAGAAAATAAGATGGAAAAACTCTCATGAGTCAAGATAAAGGCAGTTTAATAAAGCAAAAATGAAGGTGATGCACGGAAGCAAAGGAAAACAAAATATTTATTCTCTGCTTCCCATCAGCAGGTGATGTCCAGGCACTTCCCACAAAGTAGGGCTTCAGTATACGTAGCAGTTGCTCCAGAAGGCAAATGTCATAATAACAAATGCCCCCCCTCCTTCTCATGTTCTCTTAGCTTTTATTGCTGAGCAGATGTCATATGGTACAGAATATTGCTTCAGTCAGCTTGGGTCAGCTGCCCTGGTCATGTCCACTCCCAAGATCTTGCCCACCCCCAGCCTACTGGTGAGTGGGAGGATGCTGGAGAGACAGCCTTGATGCTGTGCGACCACTGCTCAGCAGTAGCCAAAACACCGGTGTGCTATCAACACCTTTCTAGCTATCAATACAAAGCACAGCACTGTGAGGGCTGCTGTGGGAAAAATTAACTCCAACTCAGCCACACCCAATACACTTTCACAGATACTTAATCTCCCGTTCTAGATGGAAAAATTTCCTCGCCAAAATCGTTAGAAATCTGACCTGAACTCATAGTTGCAGCTGTGGTCTTCTGTAACAAAAATCAAGAAACTACACACTTTTTATAACCAGCTGAAGGGAGAGATAACACGCTAGGATAGTAACAGATAGTAAAAACTACTTACAAATTTTTCTATATAAAACTCTTAGGTTTATTAGTTCATCAACTGTTCCACCACACAGCAAAGTCTAACTGCAACATCTCAGTTCAGCTGCTCGCATCCACATACCTACTACTTCCAGAGGGCACACTGCTTTAGCAATGGCTCACTGGAAGCAGAAATTTGGAATTAATCTAAATAATCTCTTCACCCTAATACTCTCAATATTTACGTGCAAGCTGTCTCAAGCCCATGGAGAAGAGTGGAAGTAAAGCCTTATAAAAATCCCTGATGCTTTGCCTCCTTATATACCATTCCTTTTTTCTTTTTTTTTTTTTGTTTTTACTTACTGATATTCCCTATTTAGTTTTTGTAAGTCTACTACTTTCAAAAAAATTACATAATACACATATATTACACTTCATAAATCCAAATATGAAACATGAAAATAATTTTTGTAAAAATATTAAGGAATATCTATCTTTCTTATGTGTACCAAAGGCATCACACTGACATTTTTAGGTGATGGACCGTAAGTTTGCCAGTGCAGCAGACCCTAGGGAAATGCTGATAAAAATAAAGCACAGATTTAAAGAAAGATTCTAAAGATTTTTAAAGCTGTGATCCACAAAGATATGCTGTAATCGTATAATTACTTTTTAACTTCAGGGTTTTTGAGAGGACTTCAATTCGGACTCCAATTTCATGGAAGCAATTTGCCAGAGACAGACTACTGTGGGAACATTTTGTAGCACATAGCCATCTTTTTGTGGGATAATCAGGTAGGCAGAGGTCTACATATCAAAAAATGCCCTTGCATCTCTTTGTTATAAATTGTACCAGTGATTATTTGCAGGCGCAGAAATGGAGGCTAATTCTGAAAATTGGGGCCTTAATATCTTGAATAATTTATAGCAAATGGGTCTGGGTAATTTGTAAGTTGTAAAGCATCATAAAATCTAAGGCATTTCCTGTATCCATCTGGCATATTGGTTAATATAGGCCAACTTAGTCAGGGTGTAAAAGCAATTTTAACACTAAAGAGGCAAAGGGACGCTTTCCTATTTGTATCAAAGCCACACCAAGTCCCCTAAGACTGCTTTTCTCTGGCACTGGATATCCATAGCGTTTAACTATTGTAATAACGGATGACATGCATAAACATTATTGAAGGTTAGTTCCTGCTTTGTGCCTAAAACAACTCCCTTGAGAGCACATACAGCTTCAGTTTCACCATTACTTTTGTCAGTCATATATGGTGGGATTTCAGATACAGTGGCTTACTAATAACAGAGAAAATTCTTTACATAAGCGCACAGTACCAGGACAGATAGCTACCCGGCAATTTTAAGTAGTTTAATCATAATGAGTTTCAGTCATCAATATTTACGAGCAATTGTAGGTGGAACACAAACTGCTGGGTATTGGCAATGCTTTAATACATAATGGGGAATTAGCCACGAATAGACATGAACTAGCTGTGAACAGTTTTATGTAGGACAGAAGGATAAGACCTTGGAAGGCTTCTGGAACATGTACAATGAGCCTGAGTCTGGGCAGGCTGTTTGCAGTATGCAGATGCACCATCGGAGATGATCTGGGACAGTTTGTTGCTATAAAAGCTTGGTTTAGCAATAGCATAATTTTTATCTCACCATTCCATGGCACAGCAAGGCAAACCTGCCTTATGCATGCAGTTGCATGCACAGTCGATCTGTATCTCAACAGCCACGACACTCATCCTTACAGAAACAAAACCCAGAGACAGTAATTCCACATATAGAGCTGCTTGCTTTTTCTCCTCCAAGTCAGAGCAGTGCCTGCAGCTTACCCCAAGTACTCATAAACTTTTCATTGATGACTGGTCTAGCAGGTTACCTTCACACTCCCATGAAGTTAATGCCTCCCTGCCCTCCTCCTTACCCAGGGAGGAGGGCAGGGAGGCGTCAGTGTGCTGATGCTCAAACCAGCATCAAAGCACAGATCACTTCAGCACACCCAGGGCAAGGGCTCATGTGGCTTCTGATCACCTGTCACAAGCTGAAAAGAAGCATTTGTTCAAATAGTGAGAATATCCACATGTAAACTACAAATTACTTGCTGTTAAGTACTTTACAGTGTGGTGTTTAAAGGGCCTGGCGTTACAAGGCAGCGCTGTCCATTCTGGTTTGCTACTTTTTTGTTGTTACCTGTCCTGAAACAAAAGCAACTGTTAAGTCTTGTATGTTATGCTATTTGACACGATTTTCTTTAACCTCTATAACTGTGCACAACAACTAAAACAACGGTCTCCTGAGAAAAGATAATATGCTAGAGGCAAATATCAGCTATTCTTCCAGGAGATGTTATAGTGAATTACCTGCCAGGTACTTCTGCCTTTTGTAGTTACTTGTCATAGGCAGGAGCTATNCAAAACTATCCAAAAAATCCAAAGATTTTTTCTTCCTTATAGTGTGAAGGTGGCAACATCCACTTAGATTCAAAGCTCACAGTTTATCTTCAAAAATGCAATGCAAATAACTGGAACAGACAAATATGGAGGTCAATATTTGAATTTGTAAATGGAAATGAGTCACTGTAGTTCTGCCCACTTTTCTGCATCCTTCCTGATATTATAAATGGGAATACCAGCCTTTGTGAAAAACAGAAGCTAGCCACAATGCAAAAGAAAAAGATGGAATAAATAAGATATGTAAAATACATATTCCCTTTTCAGAACTGAACTGTGCACTGAGACAGAACCTTGAAGAACACATTTGCAAGCAACTAATCTGCAGAAACGATTCTGCTCTTTCTGTTTACTCCTTGCTACCAGTCATGCAGATGAGATGCTGGATACTGCAGGGAATTGCAGAGACAGATTCACAGCACAGACCAGCCAAAGTTTGGTATAAATGTTCTCGTATTAACAGATAAATCAAACCAACACTGTATTTGCTTTGTGCCACCAAAGTAGTGCAGAAGGATGTGCATGCATGCAAAAATGGGAAAAGGGCTTATGCAATACACTGGAAGGGGACATCATCAGCCTTAGTTCAACTAAAGGCCACTTTCCCAAACTGTGCTGGCTAGCTTCTCTTCCAGAGAAGCTATCCAGCTGTACATAGGACAAGAGCATAATTAAGACTGGAAGGCACCTCTGGAGGTCTCCAGTCTAACCTCCTGGCCCAAGCAAGGCCGGCTCTGGGATCAGACCAGGCTGCTCAAGGTTTGTCTCCTGGCAGCTGTTGAAAACCTCCAAGGACGAAGGTTAGATGCCTCCCTCCCACATACCACCATACTAGCCCACAGGCAAGAGTGGTAGCTGTGGCCGTTGTGTACCCACAGCCACCACAGGCCAGCTAAGCACTGGCCTGCTTAGGTCCACCAGATGTGAGCCGAGTCTTCATCCACCTGCCGCAAGCCTTGTGGAACCTCAACCCTCTGACACAGGGGCTGAGGAGCTGATGCAGCGTCCCAGCAGTACTGTAGCGGGACTCGCCGTCTTTTTGCATGAGGATTATTCAGTTTGGATCCCGCAGTCCCAGGTAGAGAGAATGCAAAGCCTTGAGTGACTGATTCCCTTGTTGTTTCAAATGCTTCTCTCAAATATGCTGCTGGTTGTTGAATAAGCAACTAGCAAATCCTGGAACATTTAAGAATACACAGTTTTATATTTATAGCTGAGTCTGAAATGTAGCTCTGCTCCTCATAAGTGAGACTGATTTTACTCTCCTTTTCTGTCTAGTTTGCTTGAGGAGAATGCAAAAACAATCTTCTTAGGATAATTTCTGAATGCTGCTTTGCAGCAAGTTTTAACTTCAATATAATTCTTATAATCAAACCTACAGGTTTTCATGAAAATGGCTCTATTTTCATGAAACTGTTCTATTCCCTGCAGTAAACATTCTCCCATAGAGCAGAGCTTGTCCTTCTGCATGCCTTGGTGCTTACTGGAGCTTAAGGATGACTTCTAATATTTAAAATTAAGAAGACAGAAGTATCAAACTTTGTGTCTACCTTAGCAAAGCCTGTTGAAGACTTGCCAGATTCCCGCATGCTGTTAACTTCTCCCACCATGCTCAATACAGTACCTAAGGCCTTTTTCTGTGACTTTTTAAAAAGTCATTCTTCCATGTCTCATCTATAAACTTTGAATGATTTTACCCATTTTGTGGAATAAATACTCTGAGATGGTTATCATAGGACATCAGCAATCAGCTGCTACTACCTGTTAACATCTGCTAGACTCAAAAGGCTTCCTGCTGCCCTGAGCCCACCCACAAATTGTCGCAGGAAGGGGCGAGGGGACCTCTGTGTGTGGTGCACTGTGTCTGTAAATCGTTTCAGTACAAGGGAAATTTTGCATGAGTTGGACTATTCTGGATGTGGAAATTCTACAGTTAATTATCATCAGGTCTGAATAATGCAAAGGAATGGCTTTCATAACAAAAAATCCCCAAAAGAAGAAAAACTTACTTTTTAAAAAAAAGTCTTTAATCAAGAAACCCCAGTTGCTCCTAGGAGGTGATCTAGATAGAAGAAACCGCCTCCAACACATGCATGATTCAAATACTCTTTTCAGAGAAAGTCTTTTGATGAAATAAGGGAATTAAATATCAAAAACCAACATCTACCAATGGCAAAAGACAGTCCTTAGTGTGACGGCTGGTCAGCTGAGTAGCAGAGAGCTGACAGCTCTATTACTCAGTTCATTATCCAAATGTTTCAGAACGTGAGATAATTTTATTAAAACAGCGATGTCAAAGGGTTATTAAGAAAAACTAGCAGAGAATGGTCCTTAAAAGAGCAGAAGAAAACACCAAAAATATGCTTGTCGGTATGGGTGGAGCCACACAGCCGCTAGCCAAGCTTTGCCACTGGCCCACAGGAGCAAAAAGCCTTGCCCAGGCACAGTGGTGAGCCACTGAGTGCTTTTCGTAGATGTCCTCCCAAGCAATGTCCCGCGAGCAGAAACCTGGCTATCTGCAGGTTCCTGCAGGCTTCTGAAACCCGGCTGCCAGGCAACAGATTTCTCTCAAAGCCCTCCTTTCCCTCACTGCCCACCTCAATGTCCTCTGCTCCGGCAGGGCTGCCAGCGGGCTGGGCTGGGCCGGGCCGAGACGTGGGCAGCCATCTTCAGCACCAGGGCCTGCCTGCCCTGCCTGCCCATGCTCCTGGCGCTCGGGTCTGCCTGCCCTGCCTGCCCTGCCTGCCCTGCCTGCCCTGCCTGCCCGTGCTCCTGGCGCTCGGCTCTGCCTGCCCTGCCTGCCCTGCCGGGTCCTGCCTGGCCCTGCTTGCCATGGGGCTGCTGCTTTTCTCTCGCCGCCGGCTGCTCCTGACAAAATCCACGGGAGAGGAATTGGCTTTGGGAAAGCTGCTGCTTATTTGCGAGGACAGATGGAAATGACTGACAGATGGACAGCGGGCTTGTTCGAGTCTTCTTGCCCTCAGAGAGAACCTAAAAAGTCTTGGTTTCATGCAGCATGTGCAAAGGGTACGACAGCAAATGGTATGCTGGTGGAATTGGCACAGCTGTGTGAATTTATACTGACAGATATTATATTGCTCGCCCATTTACTGTACCTTGTTACAACACATATGGCATTGGGTGCTGGGCAGACAGGGGCTTAAAGTGGCACCAGCAGAGCTCTTCCCCGGTAAGGGCTGAGGAAGACAGCACTTCTTCATCCCTCACCCAGTGCTAACGCTTGCAGCATTCTGTGCCCTGTGCATTTCTGAAAGCTTTCACGCGACTCTAGAGGCAGCAAAACCAGATGAAGAGGCAGGACAAATGGATACAGCGTCATCTATCAGCAAGATGGTCACAGTTTGGCAGTCAGCCCCACAGACTGGTTTGTCTCTTTTTTATGTCTGTGAATGACTGGCAGTTGCTCCGTCACCAAGAGATTAGGTTTGTTTGTTTATTTTCAATTGTGGTAAATTGCATGGAGTGGTATCTCAATTTGTTAAGGTTTTTGTGCATCCTTTTAAATCCCAGCTATGCTGCCCTCTCCCCTGCCCTCCAAGACACAGCCCATTTTCACCACACCGGCTGAGGAGCTTTTCAGACCCATATGCTGTCAGCTGATGGGGAGCTTCACAAGGCCCATCTGGACAGGATACAGTTGCTGGGTACAGCAGGAGCAGGCAGTGCCCTGCCACCAGCTAGCCCAGCTGCAGGCTTAGAATCATAGAATCATATCATAGGTTGGAAAAGACCTCTGAGATCATCAAGTCCAACCGTCAACCCAACACCACCATGCCTACTAAACCATATCCCAAAGTGCCAGTGCTTGCACCCTGCAAGGGGGGCTCCGGCCCCTGGGAAGGAAGCTGAAGACCCCCAGGGCACATGGTGGCCATTGCCCTGTGGGGAGCTGGCAGAGCTTTCCCGTGTTTTGCTCACTCTTGACATGCAGTATTTGCAGGGGAAGCTCCCAGGGGCATTTCCAACTGCAGTGACCTCTCTAGCTTTGAAGACAGTTCAGAGGAGGAGTGGGAGGTCAGGCACAGAGGAAGGCTTCTGCCAGAAATGCCATTCAGTTAGTTCTCCAGGCTGTTGAATGATCTCCCTTTGCTATTTGGGTAGGAAGCCTAAACACGAGCATGCTCTGCTTAGGAAGAGCATGCTGTGCGGGATGAACCAGCCACCCTCTGAGCCGAGCAGATGTGCATGCACAGGGAGAAGGACACACGAGTGGCAAGAAAAGGGTAGTGGAAAAGGCGTTTTAACTTAAAACTCAAAACAAGGGGTCAGGGCTGTCCACCTGCATGACTTTGGATCACCACATAAAGACATATTTGTGCCCTGCGGTGCAGTACGGTGCAGCAAGCACAACCTGCGCTAATGCCACAAAGCTGGGCTCTGGGACCAGGTGCCACAGAGCAGTGTCGGTGGGGTGCTGCCGGGCTGGCATGCATGCTGCTGTGTGCCTGCTGCGGCTGGGAGCCAGAGCTGGTATGGTGCCCGGCTTCTGGCCATCTCTGCAGAGCAGCAAACTGAGCAAAAACCTAATGGAGCTAAGGAAGCAGGCCTTTACTGTGTCTCTCAGCTTCATATCTCCATGAAATTGAGTTCATCCAGACCTATCTGTACCTTCTTTCTTTGTTTTGTTGTGGGTTTATTTTTTTGGTTTTTTTTTTCCTAGTGCAGATAACATAATTTCATGCGCTAAGGGGAGAAAGCAGTCTCACTAACAGGACATCAAAGCAAACCCAGGCTGTGCTGTGTTTGAAACAAAAAGCAGAAACAGTAGTTTCTCCATGTCATTTTCCTCTTCGCTGTGAATCTGCATCAACAATATTCAAAAGGTGGGAAACCTGGAAAAACCTTTTTTGGCAAATAACTGTAATGCTGCTGTAATGTGAAGTTATACATATGAAAAATACGAGACCCTCGAGGAGGCTGAGCCCCTGCCTGCATTCCCAGCAGTGTTGCCCTGCAGGCACAGCAAGAAGCGCAGTGAATCCACAGAAAGGTGCCACACCTCTTAAAAGCCCCCCATGGTTTACCTCAGTGTAAACCTGCTTCCTTAGCGCTCTGCTTGTGTTTGCTTTTTAAAGATCTGAATGGGGACTGTAAACTTCTGTCAAAGCAGCCGCCTTCTTTAGTGAAATGAGGTCCTATTTTGTAGAAGGGCCCTTTGATTATTGAGGCATCAAGAGAACATGCACAGTCAAAAATTTAAAAGAAAATGGCTTACAATGCCAAAAGCTTTGCTATAATTTATAAATGGAAGAAAACAACCAAGCAAATGTCCAGCCTCTGAGCATTTTCTTCCGGACAGCAGTGACCCCAAACTGAGACTCTGGGCAAAGTGTAGAGCATAAATTGAATTTCACATGCATGTCCAAGAGGACCGTCTCCAGTCAAACCTGTGACTGTGGTTTTAGGTGTATTTGCAACCCTTCTTGCTCAGTTATCATCTTTATTTGAGATACCTATAGCATAGTAACTCCAAACCTCTTCTTGTCTCTTTCTGGTTCTCTTTTTCTATTTGGAATGAAATAACTGTTTCGTTTAGCAATCTCCTTCCCAATCTCAAGTCTACAGTCGGTGCTCTTCAAAGTATCATCTCCTGCAGTGAGACTGTAGTTAGGTCTAACTTTCTGAACGCTCAGTGTTTAAGACAAATTGCTATTTACATTGAACTGGGAGCCTCATCAGGCTCTTGTAACAAACCTTTATAAAGATTTTCTCAGGCACTGACCTGAAAAAAGTGAGAAAACTCTCCTTCCTCTGTCTAGAAAAAAAGTAGCTGATTTTACACACACATACAACTTCCGAGGTTTGGAGACCCATGCTGTGCATCCATCTGCATGAAATCTCTTCTACCAAGATGAGAATATTTTAGCTTTGCAACACCTACCATGCAAAGAAGTATGCACTGCCTTAGTTTTAACTTTAGTCCCATTGAGCTCAGTAGGAGTAATCCTGTGCGTAAGTTTAGACACACAAGTCTTAGCATAATGAGAGACAAAGAAAACATTTCTTCAGAAACCATGTATGAAATTTTTACTCATTTGGATATCAATACCAAAACCTCCATGAGCCAGGACTTCAACCATGACTGCTGTATAATGTGTCATTCAGGCTTATATTGCAAGTAATTTATAAATATGTTATCTGTCTTGTCTTACTAAGAATTAAATCTGATAACATGAGAAGAGTATCCCGCCATTTTTCAGACAGTTCTCACATCTTTCCATTTGCAGTGAATAAAAGTGAAAAAAAGAGAATTAATTTGTGTTGGCATTGCATTTGTGCAAAAATCTGATTTTGAATTTTGAATTTGATGAATGTCATAGAGTAATTAAAGTAAAATTCATGTCACCATTTCCTAAATTCATTTGGCTTTATGTAGGGCATATGGCAGGATTCCTTACAAGACAAAAACATAACGAAATTGATTTTTAAATGTTTCGTTAAAAATGCACAATCTTCAGACAAAAACATTTACAAACACTACATGGGACTTTTGGAGAAAGAGATTAATTTCTGTGGTTTTTTTTAATTGCCAAAAAATGTCTTAAACAAGGAAGCTGTTCATTCGTCAGCTGCACACAGAAGAGTTAAAAGAGAGCACTGCTGAAAGAAAGCATTTGCCATATTAGGCAAGGAGAAATAGGTTATCTCACATCCTAGTGAGATGGATATGATTAAACGTGTGGATTCCAGACACAGCTTTCAAGAGGAGGCTTTTGCAGTAATAAGAACTCTTAGTGTGATACATTTACACCCAAAAAATGGGAAAGAGGTATCATGAAGCTTTGTCCTCCTCAGGAGAAGACTCCTGAGGACACCCAGTCACTTGGTATGCTGTCTCCTCCTCACGCATTGCTTTAGAGGGAAACCCATCCAGGCGTCTCCCTGGGCACACAGCTGGCCTACAGCTAAAGCAGTGATTTGCAAGGCTGCTCCTTTTCCTGGCGCTTTTTTCTTTTGCTTTCCCTTTTCTTTTCCTGTTCCCCCTTCCCCTTTTCTCCCTCTTCGTCCTTGTCTTCGTCTTCCTCTTCCTCTCCCTTTTCCTCTCCCTCTTCCTTTTTAATCTTTTTTTCCCTGTTTTCCCTTTCCTGCTGCCTTTGGTGGAAAGCATGGTGGTAGGGGTGAGGCTGCAGCACCTCTGCAGCTGGCAGCCAACCTGCTCCTGGCTGTCACCAGCAGGCAGGAGTTACCACAGCCCCTGAGCCTGGCAGATGATACAGAGCTGGAGCTGGTGCCATGACAGGCACAGCCAAGTGCTCCTCCCTGATTCTTCCCACCCACATCTTCCTCCAGTGGCAGGAATCTGGGGCAGAATAAAAGCAACCTCCAACATAGTAAGACCCAGTTTTCAAAACCAAGTGAGGGTTTGTTGTCTGTTTGAGAAGCACACAGAGGGACTCTCTGCCAGGAGAAAATTTCATTTGGAGATATTGGTGGATGAAAAACTAAATATGAGCTGGCAATGTGTGCTTGCAGCTCAGAAGGCCAACCATATCCTGGGCTGCATCCAAAGCAGCATGGCCAGCAGGGCAAGGGAGGTGATTCTGCCCCTCTGCTCCGTTCTGGTGAGACCCCACCTGGAGTCCTGCGTCCAACTCTGGAGCCCTCAGCACAGGAGAGACATGGACCTGTTGGAGAGGGTCCAGAGGCCACAAAAATGGTCAGAGGGCTGGAGCACCTCTCCTACGAGGACAGGCTGAGAGGGTTGGGGTTGTTCAGCCTGGAGACAAGAAGGCTGCAGGGAGACCTTATATCAGCCTTCCAGTACGAAGGGGGCTTGTAGGAAAGATGGGGAGGGACTCTATATCAAGGAGTCTAGTGATAGGATAAGGGGTAACAGTTTTAAACTGAAAGAAGGCAAATTTAGATTAGATAGAAATTCTTTACAATGAGGGTGTTGAGGCACTGGCACAGGTTGCCCAGAGAAGCTGTGGCTGCCCCCTCCCTGGAAGTGTTCAAGGCTGGGTTGGATGGGGCTTTGAGCAACCTGATCTAGTGGAAGGTGTCCCTGCCCATGGCAGAGGTGTTGGAACCAGATGATCTTTAAGGTCTGTTCCAACCCAGCCCATTCTGTGATTCTGTGATTCTATGATTTCTTGCTGCCAAGAGCAGAGCTTGCTGCATGGGGGCTGCACATGCCGTACACCTCTGGTGAAGGCGAGGTGCGTGCACCAGCGAGCACCATGGCACCAGGTGCTTCATGTGTCTTCTGCATATGGGTAACGGGAAAGCCATTAGGTTGGAGCTGGTGTCCTGAAACATGGGGCTACAAAACTCCGTGCTAAGGGAAGCTGGTGTCCCCGCTAAGGAGCAGGAGTGCTGCTGCTCTCGTCCTGGGTCTGCCCCGGCAGCGGGAGCGGGTGTCCTGCGGAAGGGCACCGTGTGGTGCCAAGCAGGGCTGCAGGGCTGGCTGCTGCTGCTCCAAGTCAAAACGGGGTTGCTCTCTGGTAACAATGCACAAAGTCGGGCTCTGGATACCACAGCAGCCAGAGGCATCTGTCACTGTTTTTCTCAATCTAAAAAGATAAGGGCCGTAGCGTGAATTCATGCCATGCTATGAGAAGGTTTTCTGTTCTAGTCTGTAGTGGTTCTCTAAAACTCTTGCTGCTATTTGCCTTTCTGACTTTTGCTGCATGCTGCACCAATATTTTCAAGACAGTATTCACAGTAACTTTGAGGTGCCCTTTCTGAATAGCAAGAGTTAATGTAATTAGTTTAATTTTTAAATTAATCATTAAATAGACATAATTCAGGTTATTTTCATAAACCATTTTATAAATTCCATATTGTAATTTATCTGTTCAATCGATCTTCTGGGTAGTAAATTTGCTAGTAATGCTCAAAGCAGTCCCAAGCACCTTTTTCTAAAAACCAGTACAACAATGTTTGCTACCTCTGAGTCCTCTGGTAATGATTCCTACACTAATGAGAAACTGCATATTTTGTTAGCAGCTCAGCTACTTTGCTTTTCTGCTGTTTTTTCCCCCCAGACTTCTTGAACACATGCCATCTGGGCTCATTTGCTATTTAAAAAGTGTCTAGTTACCAAAGAAGAAGATTTTAAAGATATACGCACCTTTGAAAAGATCGACATTATGCTTTAATAAGCTAATCAGTTAACACTTGAAAAAAAATAAACCAGATATTAAGGACACAGGAATTTCTCAGTCAGAAAATTTGCGACAACCTTTTTATTTTTAGTTTTCTTCTATTTTATTCTGCTTTTCATTTTTGCAAATTCTCACACGTTGAATGAAATTGAGCAAGGACAAACAACATTTTCGTATATTCATAAGCTTATTCAGCTTACTGCTGAAGCTTTATTGAATAAAAATGATTTCTAAATGCCTAATCGTACATTTTTACTGCCTTTTCTAGAATGCAAACCTTCAGTGTACCTCTGCTCACAAAAGAAAGTATACGACAAAAATTTAGCCATGATAGAGAAAAACCATCTGTCAGAGTTCATGAAGCGCAAATTTAAGAAATCGTTTCTTGGCACACTAAAACCACATGTTGAAATCCTGTCAAGATCAACTGGTATTATTTTTGGCAGGATTATCCATATGAAGGCACAGATTAAAAAGTAGAATATCGCATGATTAGAGACAATGCATGTGCTATCTGAAAGAACAACCAATGCAACTGAATTCCTGACATGACAATTTTGTGCATTGTGTCCTTCATGCAGCAAACAATCTGAAGAGGAGAAATGATAAAAAAAAAGAATTTTTGTAACAGAAGAGATATACCATGGCTTTATATCTTATTTTCAGTCCACATCTGTGCTCAGACCCCAGTTTGCAGCTGAGCTCTACATTTAGGCAAGTCAAAAGTCAGAACTCCAGTATCAATGGGATCTGATTTGCATAAATTTTTAATAATTTCCTGGAGGCTAGTGTGACAATGGTTTACGTATTCAGCAGAATGATCTGAGAAAGATATCTTTTTATTGTAATGGAATAATTTATTATACACTCTCTATTTCTATGCAATTGACACATCAGTTATACCAATTTCCAGTATTATTTCCTGAGACTCCCCTTTTCTTGATGTGCATTGAAATCCAGTGGTTATCCCTAGAATTGCAAGTTACTTCTCCAGTACCAGGACTGAGCAGTGCAACGCCGAAAGAGGTGGCTCCAAACTCCTCTGAAGGAATGCTTCCACCAGCGACAGTCCAGGAGCTGCCATAATATGATAACTTGCATTTCTTTTAATTGGTACTTAATACCATAAAGCTATAGGCTGTAGTTGAACTGTCTGAAACAATTTAATTGAAATATTGTATTTGCTACAGTGAATACGAGGTCAAAGGTGCTCAAGTCAAAGGGCTCAAAGGTCCCAGGAAATACTCTATAATGTTTAGAAGGGAAATGTAATAATCTTTAGGTGGGAAAGAGAAATCAAAATGAAGGTTTACAAGATAACCACACACTGAAAAGTGCAAAATTTCACATGCAATGTCTGCAAACAATTGTAACTCTTTTACTTAAAAATGCTTAGTGTTTGCTGTCCTCTCAAACATATTTAGCTGATTTCTATTTAATACTCTTTTAAATCACAGGCTTTCAGTTAAGTTTTCACTGAGCGTTCAACCTATATTTTACACTTGCTTTCGCTGGGCATACCTGCACTGCCTGCAAGAAACATAGCATGCCCAGAAGACGTGTGTATTTAGTGTGAAGTCAGCAGAGGGTACATCCTAGTTCTGAGTCAATGGAATCTCAAAGCATTTATTGGTACATGGACTCAGATTGCAGCGGTGGCTCTAGTGAGGGGAGTTACATTTCTCTGCAATGGGCTAATGCCAGCCCTTCACACTGGCTGCAGAGGGTTTGTATGATGCATGGGGCTTAAACTAGTCCACTTACCCCTGAGGAAACAGAGTGATTTCAGAATGTTTCTAGGCCAGTAAGGAGTGCAAGTCTTCTCTTTTTGGACTGGGTTTTGTAAGAACAAGTGTCAGTGGAACAAACAACATGTTTTAGACGCAAAGTTCTTCAAGCTTTGTGGTCTTTATTTGGTCAAGACTATGCAGTGGAGCAGTTTGAGTTGCTATGTTGCTCTATCCCCCAGTGCCACCACTGTACCACAACCGCTCCCAGGTTCTTTGAATACAAGTGGCCAACAGCTGGAATTTTTCCCCCCATGCATGAAGGGACTAATTAACATGCACAATCACCCACACTCCTCTTTGGACGTTTGGAGAGCCTTCACTAATATAATCTTTGAAGAGTAACCCACTCCTTCACAGAGCTCCTAGAAACCAGCACAGAACAGCCAACTACCTGGCAAATCTGAGGAGCACCATCAGCCACCCAGTATTCAAATGAAATAACCATTGCTTCCGTTGCCCTCAGTCTTTTCTAAGCCAGATGGCATTGTGCTACAGGGAAATTACACACTCATTTTGATTATTTGCTCTCATCTGCACTCTGTCTTCCCCACCCTCCCCCTGGATTTAACAATCATTACTGTTAATAAGGGCCAGACCAGTGAGTGTTGAGGGGCCAATCCAAAGGCCAAAAAAGTTAATGGAAGACCTTTACATTTTGGATCAAAAGCACAGTTTCACACTCAGACATCTTCAGTGAAAGCTATGCACTCAGCTCCCATGTCATTCCAGCAGGAGCTGTGCATGTGCATCTGCAGATGTTTTATGGAGAGTGTATGGCTGCAGAACACTACTTAGTAGAGTTCATCAACATGAGGACATAATATCACAATGCACACGGAAGGTTAGTGGTAGCTTCATACCTCAGATCAAGTTTAAGTTACCACCAAATTTGATGGTGACATTTCGGAATCCACAGGTTCCTACAATGACCAGTTCATTGATGACCAATGATACAGACAGATAGACAGAGAAGTGGAGACTTTAAAAGCTTAAGGAGCTGTATGACCAGTTCTTGCTAATTTTAATGGTAACTAGACATTCAAAACCTGTTGCCAAGCAAAATAGTTGGGGAGGCCTTAAGAACTGCAGACCTAACAAATAAATTAAAGAATCAAATACAAGAATTCAGCAGTTTTGTTCTCACGTTTGATTTTACAACAATGGCTGCTTGCGATGGAAGAGGGTTAAAAGATATGTATGGTGAGAGGAAACTACGGCAAAAGCCCACAGTTTAGATCCTGGAAGAGATAAATGGAATGTACTCATCGGATGATCCTTAGCTGAATACAAGCTGCAGGGTAAAACATAAGCTTCAATCAACTCTCGCAAATAATTTGAGCCCAATGCCATAAGTGCCTTAAATTAAATCCCTCTCAACAGGAGCCAATCTAAATCATTAAACATATGTCACGTAGAGAGCTATAATCACTAGAAGTGTCATCTACACAGCATTTCATTTACATAGAAAATGTATTGCGGTTCTTAATTTGACCATTTTTCAATGTTCAGTATTTCACAGAAAACATACATAGTTAGAAGCAATGCTTGTTTTGTCACCTAGCAAAAACCACACGTGCACATAATTCTGTTAGCCAGTTTGTTGTGACATACACAACTATGAAAGAAAGATTTCCTGCCTCATAGAAGCATCCCTCCCCTTGTTCAAGATCTCCAGTGTGATTTATTACTGTCTTTAGAATTTCATAAAGTTTCAGGCCAGGCCGGATCGTTAAAGGATCCACACCTATCTTCCATCATAAACAAGCAGCAGAATTTCATCCCCTTACCTCAAAACTGAGCCTGTTAACTTCTACATGACTGCAACACGTCTCTCAGAAAGGCACTCAGGGCTGATTTGAATAAATGACAACCTGTCAAGGAGTAGCATTCTGGCTTACCGTCTTTAAAGTTGTCTCTGTTTTTTAAAATCATGTAGCACCCTGTCAAGTGTCTTGTCCTTGGGAAAAGAACCCAAAGCTCTCTATGTGACTCATGTCAATAAAACTTTCGCTAATCTATGGGCACCCAGGTCTTTAGAGGCTTGTCCACCCCCAGGTGGCGTACACATTGGCAATGTTCCAGACTTGCATGTTAGGGAAAATGATAACTAGAGATATCTCTGTGATCACTATGCTTCCTACACCGAGTGCATCTTTTAATACAATAATCGACAAACCAAATTCACTTCTAATCTTTAGTGTATGTTGGAAGTAAGTTATCTGGGACGGTGACTAGAGGTAGCCCAAGAAACTTCAGTGATACTGACATCAGAGTCATGCCCAGCAGGCACCAGCATTTTGTAGGCACAAAATAACTACGCAAAACATGAAAGGGAGAAAGGATGTGTCAACACAATACACCCGAACTGCTGCTTAGCCACATCTGCACCACTCAGCAAGTGTTTAAATAGCAGGGTTTTGCTGTAATAGCTTATTTCTTGAGTTACTGAAACCAATATCATAATGCTAAAGAATGTGCGTATGGGGTTAAATACTAATTTTGTTGAATAAAGGGGGAGAAGCTGCATTCACATCAGGGTGACAAGAATCACATCCTGAGAGAAATAGTCTGTTTCCTCCTGCAAGTGCCTGCCTGAATATGATGAGTTTATATGATATTCTTCAGGACAATGATGCCCCATTTCAGAAGCCCCTTTAGTCAGCCCCTGTTTTGTACCCTGCTTTCCTCAAGCTCTGCTGCAATCCCTTCAGAAGGCCTTCTTAAGTGACATGGGCATTTGAAAACCTTAGTCCAATATTTCTTTTAGAGCTGCAGTTTGTGCTTCACAAGAACTGATGAAGTCACTCAGGCAGTCCTGCTTCTCCAGTTTCAGCAGCTGCAAAACACAACAGCTTCAGCAACCAGAAAGAACCTCCATCCTCTTGTGGTAATCCACTCTGAAGCTTTCAAATGTGTCCACACGAGGAGCTCAGTTCAAGCTCTGTTTGATTTTCAGGGGAAGATTATCCTTGGTGTCACTTTGAAACAGACTTAATATATAGCTTCCAAAAAATGTAAGCCTGTTCAAATGTAGAAAATGTCAAGAAAATTCAAAGTAACACAATATATAGGAAATGTTACATGTGGAAAAGAAAAGTGAGTCACCAAGCAAGGAAAAAAATTTAGTATCTCATGAGCTGAATTTTTCATTTTATTTTGAAATTAAAGTTTTTCTCTCCTGATTCATGGTAACACATTGAAATTATGACCATTAAGGCCATAATTTATTCCATAAATTATGGACTTATTTAAATCAATTAGAGCTATACTTCATGCACTGCACTAACTATAAGTAATTAGTTCCCTCTTCACAGCAAGGTTATTTACTGACTTTTGATCAAAATTTCTTACAATGAAGCTACGAGACTAAAGAACTGCCCCATAACAGCTACACCTAGTAGTCTCAGTTTTTACCTTTTAGAAATCTGAAGAATGATTTAGTAACTCAGATATTCACCACCTGCAGCCTGAGATGTATCCAGTTTTTCTTATTCGTTTAATATTATGCTACAGTTTTAGCCCATTTGTAATATTTTCCACAACAATTTTTCCTGTTTTTTTTTTTAAAAAAGTACGTATCTAACTTTCCTATCAATAGCAATAATTACAACTAAGTATAACTGTAATATAAAAAATATGTGTAATATGTACAAAAACTAACAGCTCTAACTAGCACTGATTCCTGATGAAGCTGTCCCCACTGAAGCTGTTTGAGTTTTTAGCCATGAGGAGATGGAGTATCTAATGCTGTACCACATCCTATAAGAATTTTTCTTGCAAAATTTGGGCTTGACCCATGGCCCAGACAAGTCAATGAAAAGACTTGGGCTTCAATCACATTGATTGCCTATAACAGCTAAGGCTAGATCAGGGAAAAAATGATAAAAAAAAGAATAGTCCGGTAGAGACAGAATGTTTTATTGTTTTATGAAACAACCAAGAGATCTAAAATCTAAAAGTAGATTTTCAGTGCAGTACAATTTTAAGCATGCATTGTGCAAATGTGTACTACTGCTAACGTACTCATTGCACGTAACAAGCACATCTTTTCAAGAATGTAAATTTTGCATACATATGACATCTTTCTACAGGAAATGGATAACGGCCAGTGGACTTCACACATCTTCATGTAGTTTCGGCCAAATCACTGCTACTGAAGTAATTTATGATGCAAGAACAGAATAGGTAGGCTTTGTGGTAAAAATCCAAGGATCATTGTGTACAGTCATGCTACCCTAATTTCATTTGTAACTAAACATAATCTAGGATACATTTTGAATTTTCACTTAAAACTTGCTGATAAGCAGGGATGTATGCACATTTGGGGTGGGGTGGTTTTAAGAATTTTACGAGTCTTTCATAGACCCCATTCAGACAAATAACATCTGTCGCGTGTAGCTCTTGGAACACAGAAAAAAGTGCTATCTGCAAAAACACTCTGGAGAAGAAACAAAGAAGAAAAATAGAGGTAGCTACGATAGGCTTTTCTGCTCAGTTTTATACCGAATTCATCTGCGTGTTCTAAGTATTTTCAAATCAGTCTTGCTAGAATATGGGCTTTTGAAGAATATACATTCCTTTTTTTTT
>Ga0065711_1027051_pt1 | contig 55001 bp, 31 predicted proteins | sample Hoacrofraction12_FD_59098 | JGI IMG/M metagenome (GOLD analysis project Ga0065711, IMG submission 59098) | Hoatzin crop microbial communities from Cojedes, Venezuela - Epithelial fraction 12 v2 (version 2) | ecosystem: Host-associated > Birds > Digestive system > Esophagus > Crop | place... | reverse complement strand
CCCCCCCACCGGAACCCAGCGTGACGTCACATGGTATGGAATACCGGGCTCTGTTTGGCCAGGTGGGGTCAGCCCCCACCCCCCGGCTGTGCCCCTTCCTGGAGCCCGGTGAAAATTAACCCTGTCCTGGCCAAACCCAGGACAGGGGCTAACATCAGCTTGGTGACTCTGTGTATTTGAGAATAGAAGAAGGAACATTGTGCCTAGGTGATGAGAGATGGTTGTATGGCTTACCCCTTAACAAGGTGGGATTATTTTTGTTATTCTTTTAATATGCAAAAGCTGGTGGGGTACGGTTTTTCAGGATTCAGGATGTATTTTGAGGCCTAATATGCTTAAGTTACCCTGCTCTCCAGAGTTGCTGTCTTCTGGCAGGTAACATGCACCAGCAATAAGTTCTAGTTAGGTTATCTTCTGCTTTTGCTACAGCCTCAATACGGAGGGTGTAGTAGGGTGTGTTCGCTGAAGCTACTGCTAGGGTTGTTCTCATTTTGGCTCTTAAATGCAGCGACTCCAAGGAATCTATTTTCTTTTCTACTGCTTTGTTGCAGTTGTGTGCTTGTATTGAGGAAGAGATGGAAAACTTGGGTTGTTTCTTCTCTCATTTTCTTTCCTGTTGTAACTGTCTCCATTGAAAAGAAAAAGAGAAAATTCCTGGAAACTGGGAATAATCTCTTTGCGTGGCGATGCTGTATAGCTTTCTGGTGTGGTGCTGGCTAACTTCAGTGCCACTCTGAAAAGACTTCTGTGGGTTCCTGTAACTTATGGGGTCTTGCCTTCAGGACTGTGTCTACATTGTTATTCTTGAACTTCCGTTGCAAAGTATTGCAGGACAAGGGTTTCTTTAATGCTTCTATAATATTAATCAAGTTATTTCTTTCCATATCTTCAAATTTCCTTGGGTATCAACAATATCTGTCTCTGTTTATAGCATCCCAAACTGCATGCTAATAGTTGTGATTTTTATGCTGCAAGTAAGAAGTATAAAATACATAAGTAGTACAGCAGTGTAAGCTTTCCTCACGGCTGCTTTCTGTTAAACTTGTCTTCACAGTCTGAACGATGTAGCACACTTGTGTTGACTGGTAATTCGAATGAATAGATTTTTCTTTTTATTCCGCATGACACATAGTTTTGTCAATTCCTGTCAAAGGTATGTGCAGAGTTAGTGTTTATTTTGTGGGGTTTTCTTCCGTTTCCTCACACAGGACTTTATTCCTTTTTGGTGGAGCTATGTATTCTTCTGGTTGTTTAATAGGAAGCTTTCAAAATTTGTCTTCCAGTTTGAGCTATTTACCTCTCTTTCTTTTTGTTTTGTTTTGTGTAGTTTTTTTAAGAGTGATGTAAAGCTACCCATAGATCAGGCCAGATCTTCCTAAGTATTTGGTTCAGTGTTTTTCTGCTATAATTAACTTGTACAGTTGTCGCTTGGTCTTACCTTGTTTAACTTTGAGTTTTGCTATAACTGGTGGTAACGCTGCTGTAAATTCTGTTTAATAGGAAAGATTCATGTCATTGATTTCTTGATAAAAGCTGAATACAAATTTGCTTTGTGCAGCTGAATAATACAAAAACTGATCTGATAAAGACCTGCTATCATTATTTTTAATGATACGACAATAATCAGCTGAGCAACTGAGCTGAATGCCATTCTTTTCCATTCACATTTCTTCTGCATGTTAATGTGTTCATGTAGAGCAGTTCCTGGAAGAAAGGTACGCACAGTAAACAAAGTGTAGCTAGAGGGTTATGTCATCCATTGAAAACACTGAGGCAGTGGGAAGCATTACTGTAGGCTCCTATATCTGGTGTTTTGGTGTGTGCTTGCATTGTGAATTCATTCTGTTCATGTCCAGAGGCCGTGCTTAGGTGTCTGGCAATATTTTGTAAGCATGACTGTTGGTGTGCCAAGGAGCTTATTGACTTGATTAATGAAAATGCACACCAAGCAGTTGCAAAAAATGAGTGAGGTTAGCAGGTAGAAAGTAATGCACAGAGTGCACTTCCATGCAGGCTTGGTGCCCAAAATAACCTGCTACAATCAAGTCTCTGTCCAAAATGTGATATGCAGATTCCTGTTGCTGTGCTTCGCTAATGGGAGATGTTTCCTCTTTTGAGTCTCGGCATCCTAAAACAAATTTGTACTGCTAATAACCTAGCAGTTGAAACTTTCCTTTGGAGTAAAAGTCAAACTGTCCTTCTCAGTTGACAACCCAAACATTTGCAGTGTAAATCAACCAGTATTTCCTTTAGAACACACAAGTGGTTGTTTCTGAGAAGTGTGTACTTTTCAAAGTAATACCTGTGATTGCTTTTTTGAGAGGTCAAGTTGCCATGTAGTGAAATGTCCTCCTGTTGTCTTTTGATCATAGATATTTAGATCTGACAGGGATCTTGCTGACCCGAGGCGTGACCAACCCTACCTGTGCCGCTTCTCATATCTGTCTAGTTGATTTTAATGTCCTCTACTGATAGAGATTTCAATGTACCTTGATGGTCTTTCCAATATTTTGAAAACAGAAACTACTTTATTTGTGTTTTGTTTTTTTCTCCTGAGTGTCTTCCCTTAACATCATGGATATGCAAAATTTTCTTTCTTTTTTAGCATGATGTGTGTTTCCTCTTCAGCATTTCTTTAAAGGCTTCCTATTTAGATCAGGTATTTTAGATCTCGTATCTGTCTTGCAGTTCTGTTCTGAACTTTCTACCTGTTTCCACACAGAAGACATTGCTAAGTTGAGGCCTTGTTCCACCCTACCAGCAGTGACATCTGCTACAAATAAAACTGTTGATGTGTTTCCTTGTAATAGTGTGCTATTGTAGAAGGGTTGAATGCTGTTGATTTAAAGTTCAGCTTCACTGGGTTACCTGCAGTCGTCTTGCAGAGTCTGGTGGGTTGGGGTCTCTTCTTCAGAGCTTCTGCCTTGCTGGTGGTACTTTCTGAGTTTGGGCGGCTGATACTTTTGCCTGAGCGTACGTATTCCAGCTTGTCCGTGGGACTTCGTGGTAGTGGTTGTTTTGGTTGATTGTTTTCGAATCACTTAGTCTGTTTAGCTTATTGTACCCCTGGTCAGTCCTTCAGTATTCTTGAACACTTGTGCTATTGCCCTTTTCTTTCGCAAACTTTGTGCCATAGACGATGCAGTAAATGTATTATGTATTACACTGCAGAGAACTGCACAGAGCTGGCCTTAAAGCTCCACTCAAATGCTTATTCTTGGTTTTCTTTTGTGAATGGAAAGGTTGGTAGCTACTTCTCAAGTGCTTGTTGCAACCAGTTCTGTATCTTTCTGCAGCTCTTGCCAAACACTGAAACAGTGACTCCCTAATGTGGTGATAACTCAATGGGAGAGGAGGGCAAAAGACTTCCTTCAGTCCAGATATGGGATTTACTGATTCTGTCTTGAGGTAGTAGCTTAGGGAGAAATTAAACCTGTTTAATAGAGCCCCTTTTTATTAGTTTACGTCCTCTTTTTTTTTTTTTTCCTCTGGGTGCTTGCAGCAAGTCTTGTTTTTCCAACATCTATTCCCAAATCTGAAGCTTCAGATAATTTTTGATCAATTATCTGTCTTCTTACTCCTGAGGACAACAAATTGAAATGTTTGGGGTGCAGCTGGTTTTTAATGCTCTTACGCATGGAACAGTATCTGTTGGTTGGTATTCCAGAAGTAGCTGCATCTTTCACCAGTATCTTTTAATTTAACTCAGTAAACCGGTTTCTTTTTTTTTCTTAACAGTCCTTCCAAAATAGTTTCAGATCTTCTTAATCAGTGTGGAACTACAAACTGCTTACCAGTCTTCTAACTTTTAGCTTCTGGTTGATATAGATGGGATTTTCTAAATAACAAGGTAGGAAGGCCTGCCGGAGAGTAGGCGTATAGTACAGGACTTCCATGTTTTTTATTTACTTCTTCTGCTAAGTGCATCTAAAACTGTGCTCATCCTAGAACCAAAATTAAGGGCTATTCAGTTCTGCTTCTACCTGTCATATGCTGGGTGCTTCAGGGAAATATGGTATAATTTTGACCGGCAAGAAACAGTACGGTTCTCTGCAAGATTAAACAGAAAGAGGGAGCCGGCCAGTTCCTATGTAGGCTAGATCTGAACGTACGGAACACTCCTAACAACTAACTGTGTGTGTTCTGATGGGATGCTTGTACAACTTTAAAAACAAAATGCGCCATTCACTGACTGTCATTTGACTTTGCATCGTTCCATGATAAAATTAATTTCCAACTGGCATCTAATCAATTATGTATTTACACTCGAAAAATCATCAGCGTTTGGTAGAAGAAGACTTAGAACTGCGATTGTATGAGGAAAAACATATCCATAGTTCTCCCACCAGAAAGGACCAAATGAAAGGGTGTTCTGACAAAATCAGTGTTAGGGAAATATGTAACCAACTTCGACTGCTATTGCAGTGCCTAACAGTTTTGTGAGGGAGAAGGGAGAAATGATTTTTCAAGTGTCTGGGAGTAATCAGTGCAGGTTTTCCTGTGGTTCGTGGTATTTGACTTGTTTCTGCAGCAAACAATTACAGTGATGAAGTGAATTGTGCTCCCTGCATGTGATGCTGCTTAGTAGGGCATAGCCTTCTACAAAGATCGTTAGAAGGCACACCTGTAGTGTACTCTAAGAGCTGCTGGTCCTGGGCAAGTCAGCCTTGGTCAGCATCAGAAAAGTGGCAGAAGAGTAGTCGAGCAGTGATGAGTGGAGAAGAATCTTTAGTTTTGTCGTAAGTATCTTGTGTTAAGAATACAGACATAAAGCCTTGAACATCTGTCTTTACAGTTTGAAAATATGCAAGGGAGACTGACGTACTTCATATATTTTCCTTGAACATATTATCATTTTTGCATTTTATGACAAATTAAAACTTGACTGGGATTAATCTGGTTTTGCCAGGAGAGAAATACTGTCTGCTTGTGTGCTACTACATCTGACAAAAGAAATCAAAGAAGCATCTTGTGAAATTAACAAAGGAAATGTTAATAATTACCTAGAAGATCCCATGGTGTGATCATCGTGTCTTTTTGATGACTGAAAGCTGCACTGAAACATAAATCCATCTCATATTGTCATCCTGCACTGTGCAGGATGTGTACTTACCATGCAGTTGGGGTGGTTTAAAACTGCTTGGTATGCTGTTTTTACTATGGCTGTATTTGCTAGGAGTAGATTCACTGTTAAACAGTAGGGTTGAGAATATGCCAGATCAAAAGACAGACTGGTTTTGTCTAGAATCTGAAGTGCTTGAACTTGCGGTGAGACTGGATAAATACCAGAACTTACTGCAGGAGCCTGGAGGCAGCATTTGTTCATACTAATTTCAGACAGGCCATGAGTATATATTTCAACTTACATTAATGTAAAACTCGCACATCAAGTTACTGTGGGGAGTAAGGGAAATTGAGGATAGTAATTTGGTGAGAAACATTCCAGATGTTTTGTTTAGTATCTTTGCTTTAGAGATTAGTGTTCTTGTTCATCCTGGCGTGTTGCAAGCTAATGGTTTTTGCTTTACAACTATAAACCTTTAGAGTTGCTGAAGGAGAGCCAATGGAAGAAGTAGTTCAAGAAATGACGTTAGATGAGTGGAAAAATCTTCAGCAACAGAACCGACCAAAGCCTGAATTCAACATCCGGAAGCCAGAATCCACTGTTCCTTCCAAAGCAGTGGTGATTCACAAGTCAAAATATAGCGATGATGTAAGCATTGCCTCAGGAATTCTGTAAACTCTGCTTTATACCCAGGGTTAGGAAAATGTCTCTATTCTTTTTCTCCTGGTTTTAGTATAATCTGAACGGACTAGAAATCAGTATCTAAGCTTTGTTACTGTAATTGCGTACGTCCCCCAAAACTTGCTTTAAACTTAACTGTCTGTTCGTTTACTTCTCTCAGATCATCACACCTATTTTGTATGCAAATACATAATATATCGAGTTTGTTCTACCTTACGGCTCAGTCTTAGCAAATATAAAGCGTGTGTCCTTGCTGCTGCCACCTATATAGATCTTTGGTAATGCTGCTGGAGAAACTTCATTTACTAAACACTTCTTATCCTAACTTTGAATCCTGTTTAGCTTACTTGCCAGTATATACTTGCATGTATGTATTAAACTCAGGTTTTGGCATCTGATAGTCTGGATGCTACGTGTCCTGTTTCTCTTCTGTGCTGGATCCCAGCTTTCACTGTGCACTTGGAACATATATATATATATATATATTTTTTTTTTTTTTTCAGTTTTAGGGTCCTGCTTCTTAGAAGTAACTCTAGAGAGCTTGTTCTGTAGTAATGTGCTTTTTCTCCCTCCTTTCCGCTAACTTTTATTCTACCATATTACTGGGATTGACATTTCAGGGAGAACTTCTAGTTTGTTGGTATGATTAGGGAGAGAGGGGAGGCTTCTTTCACAGATTCTTGCTTACTTAGATTTCAGATTTTGGGGATCACAGAAGTATGTGCCTATACTTGTGGTCTAGCACGATGGAATTTTGATCCTTAAGGTCTGCATGCACGTATGAATACATGTATTATCCTTTGTCTAGTTATAATATGAACATCAAAACTTGCAGCTTTTTAAGCAATAATCACTTTAGGTCATTGAATGCTTCCAGGGACAGACACCAATACTGACATGGCGTGTGTGCTTTTTAGCATGGCTTTTAGTGGTCCCGCTGCCATTATCTGCTCTTCCTTCTGTGGGGGAGATGGTGACAGGGTTGGGGAGAATATCTTTCACAAGCTCTGAAGAGAGTATGCAAGTGTGTGAAAAGTGCATGCAAGTTTTCTGTTCTTTTTGCCTGTAAAGTTTTGTGGCTGGCAGTATCAAGGGACCTTGTCAAAATGAACATAGAATAGGAGGTACAGGAACTGCGTAACATGAGCAATTCAAATCCCTGTATAGACATTCAATAAAATAAATGATTCATTATGGTATGCAACGATGTTTATAGATGTTAGCATGACTACACACTAAAATTATGATGGGAAATAGTTTTACATCTACTAGCTGCTAGGAATACACAGGGTTAAAACAACCGTAATCTCATAGCTGCAGGCAATTAGACTAATAGATCGGTTAGTAGCCAGATAATGTGCTTTACTATGGCCTTTTAACTATTGCTTGAAGATAATTGTAAGAGTAAGTAGCTTAAACCTGATTCTCTAGTCCCTTAGAAAACCTCATAGATGATGTTTCTGAAAAACCTTTTCAGTGTTACAGAGCTGGTACAGAAGACTTTGTTGTCAGGAGTCTCTGAGCCAACGAAGAACTATCCTAGGCATCTGGGAAGCTACAATTGCCTCTGTTAAACCCCTGTGCAAGTTAAGGCCTGTCTTCTATTCCGGATGTCATCTTGATTTATCTGCTTCTTAGTCCATAGTGCACGGGTGTGTGTGTGTGAATGTACTCGGGAGGGGAGAAGGTTGTACATGGAAGCTAGAGGCTTTAACCAGATCTTCTTTCTAGTTGCAAAAAGATGACTTTGAAGATGATTCTCATACCTTGCGAAGACCAGCGAATGACATAACATCTCAGCTGGATATTAATTTTGGGAGTCTTCCTCGTCCTGGATCAAGAGGAGCACGAGGCGGTCGTGGTCGTGGCAGACGAGTTGAGGAGACACTACCTCGCCCAGAAGTAGTGCTAATGTTTTTATGGTGGTTGTTTGCATGGAGATTTTTAATTCGTTGTTGGGGGGGGATGTGTGCGTGTGTCCTGCACCCTTTTGTGTGGAAGTATTGACTTCTATAGTGACAGACTGGTTTCTAATTCCTGCCTCATAGTATGTTGGCCTGGTTATTTTGAGTTCCTGACCTATATCATGTTACTTAAAACTAAGCACTAGTTCAGGATCACAACTCTTAACACATAAACTTCAAAAGGTCTGATTACTAGTCGCTGTAATGGTAACTAGAGGAAAGGATGCAACGGAGATTTGTTTCTGCAGTGAGTTTTGATATAAATTGAGAAGTAATTAAAATGACTAAAGGCTAATAGCCTTTACAAAAAACTTCCATATAGTACAGTAATAGTACACTTTGATTACCAAGTGTGAGATCAGTAAATCTGGGATCCTGCAGATGAAGACAGAATCCTACAGCATCCTACAGAATGATAGAAGTGTTCAATATAACCATTAAAAAAAACTTCCACTGAACTTTTTCTCCTTAAAAAAAAAAAAGGGGCTTTTGCGCACTGAAAAATGACATCTTTATTCTTTGTACTAACTGGAGATCTCAGTTTACTTCTGTCTAGTATGATTAAAATACTTTAAGGCTGGGAACTTACAGAATGTTATGGAAGTGATTTGATGCATTTTTCACCTGAATGAAAAAGGCTTTTTTGTAGTAACAGAGCATAGAATTTAAAACTACAATCATATATGTGCAGTAGCCTCAGAATGTAAAAAGCTAATAATGTGGCTTGTAAAAACAGGCACCATTTTGGGTGAGATTGCTTTACTTTTTTTCCTTCACTTCAGTGCTGCAGAACTTGTGATCTTCTGGCCCTCGCCAGGCAGTAGATCAGCATTATAAATGTGTTCACACTGAAGAAATTACAGCAATCATAACTTCTGAGATAAATGCTTAGCATTTGTGTGATATTGATGGATACAAAGCATTTAACTTGAACAGAAGAATGAACTCTTTTGAGGGTAAAATACGTGTACATAGCTGTCAGATGCTTTTGAAATCCATTCATTTTTATAAAGCTTCCTTTCTTACTTTATAGGTGCAGCTTGTTGCTCCAAATCCTGATGATCCTGAGGATTTTCCAGCTTTAGCTTGAAGAGCCATCATGAATGGTGGTATCTCAAAGTAGCTTTGGTGTAGCTGTGAAGAGACCAGTGTTACGCTGCTGTGGCTAAAGAAAGTCTCTTTCCACTGGAAAAGCTGTTTAGGTGTTTTGTGTGGAATGATTGCAGGCCTCTGCGATTGGAGCTTGGTTCTGGAGGTATTGGTGGACTGGGATCCTGTCACCGGTTCCAGTGTTTGCCTCCATTTGTGAAAACTATGTGAAGGATAACAGTACTTCACTACAAGGCTTCAAATGAAGTTCAAGAGTACAGTGTTTAAAAATGTGTATATAGAGATTTTATCAAGCTCTCCGTGACACCATGGTGGAATGTAAACTGCAACAGGGTCTGCAATTGGGACTCTATTTCACTGTACATTTGAAAGCTCCTTTCCCTGTTTCTTTGAGTGAAGTGTGTATTTCATACGGTCACAAGTTGCAGTTCTTCAGGGTTTGGCAAATAAAGGAAGGTGCACCTTGGTTTGGGTTTGAGGTATTATTTTCACAAGTCAGAGTAGCAGATTGAAGCTTTTGCTATTTGGATGTAGTCTGGGGGAAAAAAAACCCCCAAACCTAAACAGCAGACCTTAGTCACCCAAAACAGTGAACATCTTTCTAGACAGAAATGATCTTTAAAATTAAGGCAGCACATATGCCTTTAATTGATAGCTAACCATAAGTCTTATTTCAGTAACACGATATAATCTGCAACTACTTTAAAGGTGAAGTAAAGTAAGAATTTTGAGCTAAACACAGAACTAAACTGTTAAGGAAGCTTTTAATTTTAGTAAGAGCAAACTACAAACTAAGATGTTTCATGCCTTACCAGGAAGCTTGTGTGACATTGGGGATGAGGTGGGATGTCCTTTCCTTGCAAATTTAACGTACTTCCTCACTTGAGGCAGCTAGCCTGACTTGTTCCCAGTCAAAGGGGACACTTGGAGGCATTCTCAGGGATCCGAGAGAAACAAGGAAACGGTGTGTCAGAAGTGGTGAGGGAAAGAAATGAGAGGACAACCACACTGGACACTTTGGAAGTAGCTGTCAGCCTCAAAGGAGTCTTCAAATGCCTGCTCAACTTGAACTCCTTCTTTCAACTTAAGGCAAAAGCTGATGAATATAAGCCTTTATTTGTTTCCTGTTCTCTGCCTCACTTCATTTTGTATTGCTTCTAAGCTGTCTGTCTCCTTTGAGAGCAAATAGTGGATGAGTCTTGAAGAAAAGAACTTGTTTGCTTTGGAGTAAGTTCTGAGAGTGTTGAGAAACTTAAAGTAACTCTTACCTCAGTGGTAAGTAGGATATAATCATCCTAGAAAGACCACTGACCCTACTATATGCTACAAACAGGTCGTCTGCAAAGTAGTGCTGCCCGAGGGACTTTTCTTACATTGTTAAATTGCTTAGGACAATTTGCTGTAACATGAGATTTCAGTTTCTACAAGCAGCTCATTTTAGTGGCATAGAGATACTCTGACAGCATGTAGTAGAAAGAATGTGAAAAAGCAAACAAACTGCTGGTGTTATAGGAGCCTGTGCTGCTGCTTCTTGAGTAATGGAACTGGGTGAAATAATGTAAATGTTTCTTCCACCTTGTAGGAGCAAGCTACTACTTGAAAGCACTGCTGCTTCTCTTTTAACAGATGTTGGGGTGTTTCTCCCAAAAATGGCAATTTCATGAGTGTGGAACATAAGTGATTTTGTCTATGGGGGTCTTGGCTCTTTTTTTTGATTGTTCTTCCCTTCCTGTTATCCCATAGGACAGGGAAGAATGTGTCTGAAATTTCATGTATGTTTTGCTTGCAGGGGTGAGTGTATTTATGTGTGGAGAGCTTCTTTGCAAAGCTCACCTCTATTTTCCATTGTGTTTTGAAGGTGTAGCCTCTTCTTTTATGAACACCTCTTTTTTTTTGCTAAGGAAAGCAGTGGAATACTTAAAAGCAACTCTTCCTTTTTCTGCCAAAAATTTGAAACCTTGTTATACAACTGGGCTGAATCTGGTGTAATGCAGTTGGTTCAGTTCTGACTGTTCTCTGGGAAAGCTGGAAGGATTGTTTTATTTTTCAGTCTGGTTCCTGCTGCTGCAAAGTTATGGTTTACTCCTCTAACTTTGATCTGTTTTTCAAAACAGAATGACAAAACAGGTTCTCTGGGGAATGATTTAAAGGACTTGTTGAAGTGTATCTGTATAATCAGCACTTGGTCAGCAGATTGTTTAAAAAGTCCCAGTTTAAAAAAGAAGTGTGCTGGTTTTAAGACTGTTTAATAAAACAAAAAACCCAAACAAACCTCAACCAACCGAAACCCAAAAAACCACAACCCACCCAACCCAAAACTTTGTGAGAATGAGGTTTAGTGTAGTTGGTTACTGTTCATTAAACCAAAAGTGTCTTAGAGCAGCTAGGTGTGACAATTTTCTTTTTCAGTCTGAGACTTGGATATGGCTTAAGACTTTCTCTAGTTGATAGTGTCTAAGTATAGAGAAGAAATTATTAATTGTAAGTGGTGACAGGGATCCGATTCCTTTGCCTAGCTGTGAAAAGAGAACTTACTAAATCTCAGTCATCTGTCATATTTAAGGTAGCAAATTTGCTGTATCTGTTAAGCACGTCTGCTGCTAACAGTCACTCCTGGTTTAGCTTGCAAAGAAAAGATTCAACTCTCTCCACAACTGTCATTTATATATGGTAGTGTTGATACTCTGTGGTCCATGTGAATCATACGTAGTAGTGTGCTATAGGATTGGTAAGGGTATATTACTATGAAAGTGCCTTTAAAGAAAAGAGGAGAGGAATCTCTATGCTTACCCTAAGAATAGTAAAGAGTAACTAAGAAGACTCAGAAGTAAAACGCCTTGGTAAAAGACTTCAGTTGACAAGTAGGAATATCAGGCAGTTGAGCCCACGGGAGATGAGCTTTCAGCTCTGGTTACACTTGTTCATGGGAAAACAGAGCGGGGGGGTTATGTGCCGCCTTTGGGTTCAAAGCCAAAACCTGTACGCCTAGTTAGCACATGTATGTCATTAAGATTATTCTTACATAATGTTCAAGCTATTTTTTTTTCCTTTCAGAGCTGTCACAGGCACATGTGCGCATACACACAGAGTCACATAAATATTTATGTTAGCTCATATATATGCAGTGTTGAAAGTAATGTAACACTGACTCATTGTCACTGGATCAACAATTGAATGTGAAACATGATTATCTTTGCAGAAAAAGTACATTTCAGTCGCTGAGTAACAGGTATGGAATTAGAGCTTTTCTCTTTCAGTAACATATGCTGGCCAAGTACTGAACAGTTCCTGTTTGGAAGGGGAAAACCTTCAGTCTTTGGAAAAAGTAACAACTGTTACACTTTGCTTCTTTCTTGGAATGTAATGTGAAATACATTTAATCTTCAGTGGGGTTTTATTTGTCTGCTAACAAATGCCTTTCTGGATATGTGATGCCACAGATCCTGCAGATAGCTGCGTCTTCAGATCAGCTTTAGATACTGCATCACATTTAATGGCAGTGTTATGTTTGAGACAAACTAGTGGTTAATGAATAAAGTTTTTGCACTCCCTGTTTAGGTAGCCAGCCTGAATACCCACATTCTGTGTGTCCTGTTGTCGCTACAATGTTTTACAGCTAGTTACAGGACTCAATAAGCTGCTGTAAGTGGTAGTTCCTCTGTCTAGATTTGTACAATGGTTACTATTTGAATGAAAGATATGGAGTTTTGCATAATGTTAATTGAATTAGCAGGATAGCTTTGCCAAAAGGTAAAAAACAAGGTACAGATTTATTCTCACCTGGCAAGAGAAAAAATAAGATGACATACTACAATCCAGGAATCCTGTGCTTGTTAGTGGTTTGGTTATATTTCTGTGATTTAATGGATTGAATGCTGTTTTCAGAGGTTTTCCTGGCTCTAGCAAAGGCTCTGGACCTTGGAAGCTAGCGTGGGAAAAATAAAACCTAGTAACCTTTTCAATGAAGTGTCCACTGAAGGGAAGGGAGACCACAGGCTGGAAGAGGTCCGATCAGTGGGATGAAGGCAAGGAACCCTGCAAGTGAGGGGGGAGAAAAACCCAGCAAACCAACATTAAGTAATAGTTCACTTAAACACAGAGATGACGTTGGTGGGGAAGAAAAGGACAAAAAGCACCTAGAAGCATGACACCAGGACAAATGTCACCTGCTGTGAGCACTGGGTAGAGATTCAGTCCTAGGAGCATGACATTTTGGGAGGAAAAATGAAAGATGAATCTGGTAATGGCAGAACTCAAACCTGGGAACAAACACAACTGGGTCTGGAGAGAAACTCTGGTTGAAGGAGGGGTAATGAGGCGGCCGAGTCCTTCCACTGAATGGAAAACCATCTTCAGAGAATGGTATCAAAGCACTGGTGGAGGAGGCAAAAGCAAGCTCCCAGCAACGGTGAGAGTGGGTCTGCTTCAGTATTTGCATAGTGCTTATCTGCCTACTGTGGGCAGCAATCCCTCTGAATTTTCTTGCCTTAAAACCAGCTGCTGCCAGGGGTAACGTGTCTGCTCCCTGTCCTGTCAGGGCATAATGGGGAGACACCTCTACACCGCCAGCTGATCCACTCCGCTGTTGGCAGCAGCTTACCTGAAAGAAAGGCCACCCTCCGCTCCCCTTTGTGTTGCGTCTCCGCAGCAGCTGTGGCCTGTCACACCCTCTGTCATTCCCTCACCTTCACAAGCACATCACCCTTGCCTATCGCCTCTCATCTTTATTCTGTTTTAGAGGCTTGCTGGTCAGTTGCACCCACGTGAAACCAACCCCAGAACACAAATGCAAGAAGCAGCAAACATCTCCTCCTCAACAAGCTCTCAGTGAATTTGGCTGAAAGCAAGTGATTTCTCTTTTATCACCAGCCTTTGCTATTTCTAAACGGCACTGCTTTTTTGCAACAGCATATTTTTGTCTACTATAGAGGCTAGGTAGAAACTGTAACAGCAACAAGGTTAAATAGAGCCAACTCTTAATTTACACAGAGATACTGTAAACAGATTATTCTTGCAGTGCACTAACTTGTCAATGGATTTGACCTGGGCCACCGTTTGCTTGTTCTTGGTAGGATTTTTTAGTCCTCTGCCCATCCCTGTCCAGTGCCAGGGAATCGCTAGTGGTATGGCAGGGCTTAACTGTGTTTTCCTCTGGACATCACCTGCAGAAACCGATGTTTCCCCCAGGCAAAACCCATCATTCCCTCTTCAGCAGGCAACCATGTCTAAACATTCATGTCAGTTCAGAAAGGGTCACCTTACAACAGATGAATGCAGATTTTTCCATCTATAAAATGCTGCAAAGACACCAAGTGAAAGTTTACTTGCCTGCCAAACAGGATCTACTATTCTGCATTTTCTAATGTAAGTAAGATAAGGGTATTTGAGTTGGTCAATATTTTTTGCTGTTTGGATTTTTTTTTTAAAGGCCAAACTAGACCACCACCAACTCTTACACACAAAGAAGTGTTCCTGAAAATTTAGTTTTACTTTTGAAAAACGTTCACTTTCCGGTAAGTATCAACTAATACGATGCCTATTTCCAAAAGTAGAGTACTATATGATCGTAGAGGAAGAAAACAAATTAACACACATTTTTCACTGGGTAACAGTATCCCAACAATTCAAATACTATTGTTTTCCAAAGTGAAGCACCTGAAATGTAGAGCCAGAATTTCTGTATTTTTTAAATTTGAAAAGTACGTATTTTAAGGATTTGTGCTTCAATTAAAGGTTTTCAGGCAGCCGAGATTCTTGTATTATTTTTCAGAGCATGTATGAGTCAGTGTGGTACAGATATGATGGTTTTGTGCTGCATTTTTTTAGAATGCTGAAAGTAAAGTGACAAAACAAACTTTGATTATTTTTAATTTTACACAGTTCATGTTTACAATTCTCACTATCCAATATTTTGTATAAAATCAAATACATTATGCAGTATTTTCAAGAGACACAAATGCATATTGAACTACTTAATATTACAAGATAATATGAAGCTTTATCTTAAAAATACCTTCAGCAAAATAAACTCCCATTCTGTCAATCCAAGTTAAAAAAATATGATTAGAAATATACAATTAAAAAATAAACAGGATGAACAGTACTGATTAGTCAAGAAATTTTAGATCTTGATAGTCTGTACATGAGTTTATGCAAGACAAACAGTCTGCAAACCATTAATATAAAAACTGCAGTACAACAACCTGGTGAACATCATGTTTTTCTTCTTTTTTTTCCATTTTAATGCAGGAGTCCCTACAAATCTTACTTTTTTTGTTTTAAATCAGCAGCACTTCCTCTGTTGTCATACTAGGGCAAAAAGACAACGTCTGGGTTAATATCTGAGTGAAGTTACTGATGCTGTAATGGAAGCTCTGATTTGACCCAAGACATTCCAGGTTTTGAGTACGTTGCATACTTTTGAATAAGAGATCGAGGGAGACTCCATCTATTATGTATTTGGAAGAGGGTAAAGAATTTCTAAGAAAAAACTCCTAATTGATGACAGCAGAAATAACTTCCTTTAGCTGCTCCGTGGTACAATGATGATGCAGCTGCCGCTATACATTCTATTTTGGCACATAATACTTCAAAGAAGATTTAGAAACCAAGGACTCCCTCTACCCATGCCCACTCTTCATTCTTGTACTTAAGACAGCTTTGGTATGGTATAATAAAAATGCTAGACAAAGTACTAAAAATTCAGAAGAACAAACTAAGCAATACAGTCAGATGGGACACAATGAGGTAATGAGTTAAATTTTCCATATAAGGCTGTTTGGAGAGTTCAGATGTAAAATCCCTTTGACATTTATGTGATTCTCACTAAGATACTGGGTGGTGGAAGGGGAATGCTGAAACACATTCATGCCAAACATGCAGTTTTGGTTTAGCTAAAGTTGCTATTGTGTGTGTTTGTGCACTTGTTTTATGCAGATTTACTTCTGATGAACCTGAAAGTGCTAATGGCTGTACTGGTTACTTAAAAAAGGCAAATTCCAATTTGGGATTTGGAAGGGCTGTCAAACAGACTGATTATTTTTAGGTTAAAAACAAAGATGCTAAAAGAGGAAGCTCAGCTGAGAGAAGGGCAAAGCCAAACCCAATAAATATTACTACATCTTCCTTGTTTTGACTCTCACCCTCTCACTTCACTAGTTTAATCCCTTCTGCCTTCCAGAACAAGAATTTTCTTCAAAAATAAACACATACATATTTGCAGAATATACCTACTATTGTGGTTACCTGTACTTCAGCTTTTGGACAAGGAGCTTACTTAAAAAAAGGACATGAAATTTTAAGCACCACATCAGGGTGAATTCTGTCCCTTGCTTTTAGGTGCTTTTCACCTAACAGAAATTCTCTGGTAAGGGTGGTAAGGGTGAAGGTTAAGAGGAAAACACAAAATATTTGGGGTCTGAGCCTCAGTGGTCCTTTACTGTGCACCACACAAGTGGCTTCTGTTTGCTTTGTATTCATATTTGCAGATTTTGACTATCCAAACTCATGGATGCTACCTCTAAGCTTAATTACTTCACATCCTGCTTCCCCTCCAACTCACGGTGCTCTTGCCACAAAATGTTTTCAAGCCCATGTGTGGTTATTCATACTGGCTTTCAAAAATCACCAGCCTAACAGAAAGCAGTTCAGTCACTGAACCTGTCCATTTATAATCACAGAATGGTAGGGGTTGGAAGCGACCTCTGTGGGTCATCTAGTCCAACCCTCCTGCCGAAGCAGGGTCACCTACAGCAGGCTGCACAGGACCTTGTCCAGGCAGGTATTGAATATCTCCAGAGGAAGAGACTCCACAACCTCCCTGGGCAGCCTGTTCCAGTGCTCCATCACCCTCAGAAGGAAGAAGTTCTTCCTCATGTTCAGACGGAACTTCCTGTGCCTCAGTTTGTGCCCACTGCCCCTTGTCCTGTCGCTGGACACCACTGAAAAGAGACTGGCCCCATCCTCCTGACACCCACCCTTCAGGTATTTATAAACATTTATAAGGTCCCCTCTCAGCCTTCTCTTCTTCAGGCTGAACAAGCCCAGCTCCCTCAGCCTTCCCCCCTGGCAGAGGTAATCTCTAAAAACTTCAGTCATTCCATTGCTAACATTTCAGATCTCTCCATTTCTTCTGCTTTCTACTGTAAGAGTCATTAAATCAACAGGTAACTATCGTTTAAGGCTATGTGGTAACAGTCCTTATATGAGGGATATGCGGCTATAAACTTAGCTGGGAGACAAGGGTGCATCACTGCAAAGCCAGCTTTGAGATTCCATAATGTGAAAAGTGGTAGGCAAAAAACGCTGCCGGCATTTGAAGACAGTCTTGTAGCAGATGACAATTTCAGTCTAAAACATTCCCTTAAAAATTACACTGCTTTTTAACAGAGGTAAGCTGTAGTTTTTAAAGTGTTAATTAGATGTTAAAAACTATACTTGCCCCAGAGTTCCACTACCAATCTCAGTAGTACAGCAAGCTCATTTTCCCTTTCTTTTTGTGCTGCACTCATTAAGTGTCTCAAAGCTAAAACCCAGTGACATCCACATGATATAAAATGTACCAATAAAGCCCAGGAAAAATTCTTGCCTTTTAGATATGGTAATCTGAAGTTCCACCTAAAAGACTTGCAGACAGGAAAAGGAAACAGTAATGACATTTCAAAATGACAGCACTGCTTTAAATTGTAAGCTGTTTTTCCTCCCCCTTAAAATCATACCTGATTTAAAGCAATTACAACTAGTTAAAAGAGCCATTGGTTGTGAACAACTAAAAATCTATTACTATTAAAACCAAGTTAATTGTTATAGTTAGCTTTTTCAAAATAAACAGACCACACAACCTTTGAAAATAAAGCACTCTTTGGTGGACAGTAGTTACACTGTGTACTCAATACTGAGGCTTCATAAAAAACTTCATAGAAAATAAGAAAGGATAGCCAATTAACACAGAAGAGTATCGATACTGTAAGAAAAAAGCTTTAGTCGTTAATTTTCAGTCTCAAGTGGTGACTTGAGCCCAGTCTGAATGGACAACACAGATTAATATATTTAAAAGCTCCTGCCATCTTTTCATTTCTGGTAGTCAGCAGCTAAGTGATTGCCATCACAATTTATACACATGCATCATACATACTAGCAAGCTCTCTTTATAATAGAGAGCTTAAGTATTTACACCTGAGTCTAAATGTACACAGATTTTGTTGGTTTTGTTTGAGGAAGTGTTAGCACATTAGGAAAGCGTCTACCAAGCGTGCTGACAGTTCATTTTATTCTACAAGTACGGAAGAGATTCTTCTGTTTCTTCTGCTGCTGAAAATGGAGCCAAAGTAATCTTCCTTGAATTGCATCAAGTCCCCTCTAGTCATATCCCCTACACTCCTGAATATCTTCTTCAACACTGGTTGCTTATTTGAAATTTAACGCAATACTGCTCTAGTCCTTGGGATGGGTTGGCTGCTGAAATAAAACATATTTGAGAAAAAAAAAAGTTAAATATGTACTCAATACATATTTCAAGCAAATGTTTTTGGCAACGTAGAATGAGCAAATGATACTTCAAAGAAAGAAACAGAAGGTAAAAGTCACTGCATTTAAGAACACAGCAATATTGGTTGTAAAGAAAGCACGGACTGGTCTCATCGCAGACAGTATGAAGAAAGGTTCCATTCCATACAGAAAAGCAACAGAGGATTCAAAGTACCATAATTTCATTAAGTGTATTTGCTGTAAAGCATTCCTTTTCTTTCTTTCCCTCTGCGGTATCAGACTGTAGGAAAAGTAGAAAGAATAGCAAAGAAACATTATTTTTTTTTAAAGCTAGATTTAGATTACATAGAGAAGCTCTGAAATGCTGCAGGTAGTTTTCAGTGTTTGAACAAGGGTACAGAAGGCTGCTTTACAATTCCCAGCAAAGCAAAAGCATATGAGATTTTTAAAGTGTATTCCTCTTTGTTAGTTCTTGTGATATACCCTTCTGGTTAAAAGAAGTAAGTTTTCATACATTTTCCCCCATACTCCCAAATATGTTTTTGTAATAACTTGACCTGCATTCTCTTGAGCACCTCTACCTACCAAAATTCCTTCAACATTCAAGATTTCTTTTTTAATCAACTAGTTACTACATATCTAATCTTAATTCTGTTATGTGTGGTAACACAGAGAAGACTCTTTCATCTGTGTTTTGCTATGATTCAGCTGGTTTGGATCAGACCTATGCACCTTGTTAAAATACAGACACAAACTTCTCAGTAATTGGCAAGCTTACACGGAGGACATCTTAACTGGAGAAACAAGGGCATTCACAGAAGACGACTGTGGATAATGCTCTAGTAATGCAGTTTCTTGCAGTTCAACAACAGTGTTATTTCAATCACAAGCTTTGTGTTACGCCCACCAGTACTGGTCTTTCATAGATGGCAGCTGACATCTAGAGATGTTCCGCAAAGGAAATGCGGTGAATGTTACGAGTAAGATTGAAATTCCCTAGATTTTCATTGCAAAGATGGAACAGAGTGCTTTAGCTGTAAAATGGCTGTTTTGGCTGAAAGATAATTCTGGGAGCATTCTATGATAGTGTCTCCGACAGTCTGAAGGATGAAATGGCAAATGAATTACCCAGCTCTGTGAATTATACTGCGTTAGGATGGGTCAGAAATGTGATTCATCTACAGCAAGAATTCACTAAAATGACCTAAAGCAGCAACAAATGAGATTAATGTAAAGATACTGCAAGATGTTTCTGCTGGAACATATCAGACATCAAAGAGTAAGGGTACACAGTAATGTCGAAAGTTCAGAGAAGGCAACAAGGTCTTGACAAAGACAGATGTTGGTTTTAGGGCATGATCTCAATTTATTAATAAATCTGTACCCTGCAATCCACTTGATCTGGAATAGCTCAACCAATTTGAGCACTGTGAGGTAATGCAAACTGCACAGACTTCAAGAAATTAAAATCAACTTAGATGAAAAAATAAAGGGATTCTTTAAAAAAATGAGTGAGGTTTTGCCAACTGCTACAGGGAAAACAAAAGGACATCTACAAGATTAACAACAAGGTACTGCATTCTAAGTCCATGAAATTGTACAGTCATACTGAAATACGGTTTAGAGGGACCAGCACTCAGTTAGCCCTCTCAGATGACAAGACAATTAAGGATTCCAGAACTGTGACATAACTATTTAGGACAAATTTGATTATTGGATCCAAGCATAAAGTGACTGAAATTAAAAGTTAGAAGAAAAGAAACAGTATATGGAACAAAATATTTGGGGTAGAGGTTTTAGAAAATCCATTAAAATATGAAATAAGTTTATGAAGTTTGAGATCAGCCTGATCCTTGGTCCTCAGAGTCATAAATCTGGCAATACACATAAAGGATTTCTTTCAAAATAACGGAAATTTTCTATGAACTCTATTTTAGGGATGTTGTTTCCTCCTAAGGATAAGTATTCTCATCTCACACAACATAAAGATCAGCTTGGAGGTGTGTTTTCCAGCAACTGAAAAATCTCTGTTCAATTGCACGTGTGTGTACACAGCTACCAAGAGGTGCAAGGAGCTTAAAACTGGGAGAGGCTTGAAGAATAAAACAGTAGGCAGAATCCCAGCAATCTGTTTGGACCGAAACTGACGTGATAAAAACGATGCAAAATGGGAGAGAAAAAACAGCCATCCAAACACGAAAACCATGAGAAATACTTCAGATTTTTAGTAAAACATACATTTCATGAAAAAGAGATTTTTAACATATTCTTATACAAATCAAAATGTAATTCACATAGCCACTGCTAAAAAATCTATGGCTAGAATTTACTGCAGTCTGCTATTAATAACTACTTGTTACCTGATAGAGCGAATATTTCATAACTTCTGTTACCTTCACGGTAACAGGATGAGGACGGGGAAAGAAAAGCTCTGTGGGGAAAAAGCTGCACAAGAACTTGGAACTGTCAGCAGTATTTATAAATCAAGCTACATAAGTACTTTACATGTTCTTTGCCACCTTTTACTCTTCCCAACAAAAGGAAGTCTCCTCACCAGTTGACAGACCCATTCAAAAGTTTTTCTCTATTAAGCACAAGACAAATTCTGGCCAATTGTAACCACTGGAAATTGCTTGGAAATCTTTTTAGGCTACGCTCCCAGACTCACCTTTGATAATGAACTGGAGAGCTGCCAGAGGCACGAACACATGCACACACAAAGAAACACAGCAGTAGTGTGGCTACCCTGCTTCTGGGCCAAAAGACACTTTCAGTTTTGCATAAATCCATCCGAATTTAAAATTTCATTAAGCTTTACCAAACAGGTTCAGTCTCAGTACAAAATCTCATACCAGTATACACATGCATTTTATACACCTCAGCTCTCCACTACTACTGCATTTCAGTTGTCCATCAAATTCCTCTTAGTTTTGACTTCATGTACTGACTAATAATTGACTTAATGGTGTGAACAACTTTTCCACCTCTTACTCCAGGCAAAGGTTGGGTAAAGAAAAGGGTTTTTTTGTTATGAAAATCCTTCACCTTCAGTAATTCTGACTCACATTAGGAATTGCTATATAAAATTCTCAAAGTTGAAAGACTGAGCAACATAAACAAATGACATCAGATTTAAGGTTCCAGATATTCTCAGCATATGACATGAACCATAAAATTGTTTCTCATTTCCCACTGCTAGAAGGTGAAGTTGAACTGTGGCAATAGCTCCTGTCAGCAACAGATATGCCAGCTCAAAGCACTTGCCTAGAGAACAGTTACTGGATCTGTAAAGAGGGTAACTCTCACCTTTTTAAACTGTTTTTTCTTGCAGCAGACCTGGTAGTTCTTTTAGTAATGTCTGTACTGTCAGAAATGCTAGGTTCAGAGGTTTTATTTTTCTGAACACTGGACTGCAGAATTACTCTGAAAAGAGTAGGAAAAAAGAAAGATTACATAACCTGAAAGTTTCTAGCAAAATACTGAAAAGATGATATTACAGTTGCAGCAGAGCTAACAAGTATCAGCTGGCTTTTCACAAACCATTCTGAAAAGCAAATTGTTCTGCCTGAAACACATCCTTCTCTTCGTAACATCCTTGTTATAATTGTCGGAATGCAAGTTGTCGTATTAGGAGCATAGCAGTTTGTTTTGGGGTTGTTTTTTTTTTTTTGTTTGTTTGTTTTTCTTTCAAAGAATGGATTAAATTTATGGGTTTGAATTTCCTGTTAGATTTTTGGAAGACAAATAGCCGAGAAATTGTATTTTAAATTACTGCATCATAACAAAAAAAAAGAGAAAATCTGAAGTATGCAACAAAAACATACATTATTTTCCAGACTGACACAGAAACAAATTCGGAAAAAAAGCCAAGTAATTCAATTTGTGAATATCGAAGTCTAAATCTCCTGCAATTAACCAAGAGATATTCCTTTCAAGTAAGCTAGGAAAAACAGTGCATATGCTGGCATTTTGTGCTTACAGGGAAATACTACACCATACCCAAACCTCAGCTATACATTGCTGGTTGTGCTCAACCGCTTCTCCCGAGACTCTAGAGCAATACATTGACTATATCCTAAACAGGCAGATAAATCCTAGAACTCCAGATTGTGAAATGCAAACAACTATTTTTAGCCACTACCCAACTGGTTTGTAGGGAGACGGTGCCTTCTGTAGTCCTAAATACTTGTAGTGAAATTATAATACTATGGAGACAAAAGTGACAACTGGTCAACGGAGTCCAGAGATATCTATTCCGTGCATCATTTTATATGTCTATTCCCCAGTCACTCCACCTGTGCAAGTTTCCAGCTATAAAACCATTGCATCATTTTAGAGATTCAGAACTAAGAGTAACTTAGCTATTACTGATTTTTTCCCTTGCTGTTATTAGACTCTTAATTTTCTGAGGCTTCATTGAGTCCATGTGTGTCAGCAGATTATATTAGACTGGAAATTAAAACCTTCATTAAGTTGTATAAACTGCAGTCTGGCTGATTAATACTCTGAATTAGGTGTTTTCAAGGAATCCCAGATGTGAACATAAAACGTAACTTCTGGAGCAAAAGTGGACCGATGTACATGGGAGAAAATATGAGTATTTTCATAAGTAACATATACACTAAAAATAGAAATGGAAATGGAAAACACCCCCTATGCTTTCACAGTTTTATATGGGTTTGATACCAGAATTAAGCTATGTATTGGAGACAACACAATTTCATCTATAATTCTTTACAGCAGTAAAACTGATCAGCAGCTTTATTTTACCACATACTTCTAGATTGTTTATCAGACAGATGACCACAGAACCCCAAAATTCAAGTATTTTAAATTTCTACTTGAACAAATCTCTTTGTATTTCAGACTTGCAAAATACTGTCACTTGATTTGCAAAAGTCCAAACCAAACAGTCTTCCTCCCAAGATAAGATACAAGACTGTAATGGTAAGTACTACCAAAATGCAAAGCAAATTCTGCTGTAAATGCAACACATTCAAAGTCGGAGGAATCGGTTATTCAAGAGGCTGAAAACAAAACCAGATACCTTCAATATCATATCATGCTTCTGTAGACAAAACTAATTCTTCTAACAAAAATCTGTTTTCCTTGCATGCATGCCCAAGGTGAAAATGTTCAAAACCTGGAAGTTCACGTAATCATTTCTATTCTTCTTGTAAATCAGTTCTAAGAAGTTCTCATATTAAAACTTAAAATTCTCTTTTCAGTACCACAGTTGTAATACAACATGAACAAATTCGGGCTACTGCACTTTCAAAAAAGCATTAAAAATAACACCGCTGGTGAAAAAAACTTGCATTGTACCTTTTATCTGTGCCACTAGCAATTTCCAGGACTGAACAGAAAGGTACAAAGCTGGCTTAACCCTGTAAAATTTAGTGATTGCAATATAAGCACAACCAAATCATGGCATATGCTGGTTTATTACTGCTCATGCAGAGAGAAATGTGGAGAAAATAATGTTTTCTCCTTATATATATATACACAGTGTATTTCTGTATAAAATGCATGTAATGTACATATAAAAGAAAGCAAAAGTTATTGGAATGTGATATAATGGTTATAATCTTTCTGTTATAGGTATCCATTCTTTCCAGACACCAGTAGTTCAGAAAACAGGTCAGTATACAAGACTTAAACCTATATACTTATCTAATATGAACTGAAACACTACGAAGTGTTAAGATATCATTGAGCACAAACACTTAAATATTCATCTTTTCACCATATCAGTCCTTACTTCCCACAGAAATTCGTTTTATTGGTTCAAAACAAAGAAAGAAAAAAGGTTCTAAATGGGAACGTGAATCACAAAAATAGTCATCATACATAATTGCACCTTAAAACCAAACCAACCACAACATCATCCTCTTAAGATTGTTGTACCTACCAAAGGGTAGGGGGAGAAGGAGCTGGCTTATGGGATCAGCTCAGAGCCAGCTGTGAGCATGGTAGAACTTTTAACATCATCTGCTCTTCAGTACATGTCATTTTTACATGTCAGTGACACACAACTTCACATGGCTACCCAAGAGTAAGGATTAATTGAAACCCTTGTGAACAAAACATTTTCTGAATGATCAGACAGACATGTTTAAATCAGACTAAACTTCTAGACTTCCAAGGCTGATGGCACCTCAAGGAAAACAGGAAAGGTCCCATTTACACCATCATTTGACATGGTGTAACAACCACACAACCAGAGTTGCCTTTGGGCCCAGCCAGCTGTCAGCACTTGGTGCTATCAGAGATTTTATTAGAATGCTACGGCATATTTAAGTTAAGAGAAGAAACTATCTTTAACGTATGTAACTTTGATTTAACATAATTAGACTAGCAGCCTCACTTGACAGCAGGTTTGGTAGATAGGTTTTATAACGGATATGAGATGAGGCCACAGTGAAGCAAATCCTCCCAAAATCTCAGCACCAAAAAAAAATCTCAAACTATGTTAGAGAAGGGTAAGATCCTCAGGACACCTACCTTACTGCTCTGTAACTATTCATGTAAAATAGCACATCACGCTGTACATGACAACAAACAACTTCAGTAACACCAGCAGAAAGCACTTCTGATGCACACAAAGGTTTTCTACCTCAATAAAATATGATCATTTTTTTTTAAAAAAAAGCAGCAGCAGAATGTTTCCTGAACAAAGACTACAGGATGCTGCAACAGCTATGCTACTAAAATAGGTAATCCATATATTGTAAGAATTTTTCATCTCCAGTTAATCTGTAACGGAAGCATCACTTGGTATTTCAAACCTAATATACTCCCCAAACACCCCACTATTTTATACACTAGTTTCTTATTCAAGCTAATATACTGGCCTCTAAACAAATCAAAACCTGCTTAAATGGAACAGTGTTTGGGTCAGTAGCATCATCTTCTAAAGAGTTCACAACTTTTTTTCACCATTTAACTCGGAGCAGGGGCGAGGGACAGGTACACCACCAGGACACAAAAGCCCAAACACCACAACACGAGACAAAATCCTCAAAACTTGAAATGCCAGCAAGGTAATACACCTTGGAGAGAAATCAATCCATACAACAAGTGTTTTTAAAAGAAAAATTATTACCGTTTCCTAGGTAGGAATGAGGGCAAGAGAGGTTACACAGGAGCACGTCCTCTCTGATCTGCAATGGGCATTTTACCCTTGCCAAGGCTACCTGTTACATGAGGTCTGCCAAAGCAATACTGCTTTCTCCTTCATCACCTCACGATTTTTAAGAAAATAGGCCTGAGACCTCTACCACTGTTCCAAATCATTGACAGGCAACAAGTGAGCGATACTCTTCAGTCTAGAGGGCTCCAGCCAACAGGACTGCCAGGCTAGCCCAGAGAGATTCACAATCCTGACTGATAATTTGATCTCTTAAAACACAAGGGACACTAGCTGCATAATGGAGAGAACGTTAGTCTAGCTTTTAAGAAAAGGTTAAGCATTTTCTCTTCCTGAACATAAACCAACACTGTGTGATTGTCAATCCTGGGTATGAGGCAGCAGCACCAGTAACCCAACTGCTTGCACCGTCACACATTTACCAACATCGAACAGTCTTTTCTCTTTCCCTCTGGCAAGAGACTTTTTAGACAGAACACAGAAACCATAAGAGAAAGAAAGGATGACAGTTGAGAGAAATTTATCTTACAGTACAGGAAAACAAAGGACAGGTTGTTTCATTTTTTTAACCAGTGTTTTAAGTTTAGCTTTTCAGTCTGTGTTTAGAAATCTGAGGTCTGACTTCTGGAAAATACTGAGACAAGAAATACTGCAAAATTCTGAAAACAAATCTCTCATTTAAGCATGTCCTTTGACAAAGTTAGGTACCAATGGGAAAAGAAAAAAAAAAAACCACAGCTGAAGGGACCTTTAGTTCTTTTATTTTTTTTCCTCCAAAGGAACAGATTAAGATGACCTCAGCTAAGGCTAATAGGATAACTAAGTTGTCCACAAGCCCCTCAGTTCTCATTCTTTAGTTATTAGATCATTTACTTCAGCAGAAAGAGTTCCACGCTTTTTAAAAGTGCGGACAAAAAGTTGCAAGGCCAAAGGCAAGAAGAACAAAACTCTTAACCTTAATGTTCTGCTGGGACAGAATGCCTTTTCTTACATAGTACTCTGGTGTAAAATGCTTTTTCTGACCTACTTTTCCTCTGAGGGTAGCAAAGTTTCAAGTATTCACCCAAAGTACCCATGTCGCTTGGAAGGTGGTGGTGGTACAGCAGCTCCAGGGAGACATGGTAGCAAGCAAAAAAGTTCCTGTTCGGGTTTCCTGGTGGTTCTGTGTACTACTGAAGTTTTGTTTGGCCCAAAGACGGAAGTTGTCATTTGATGGAAAGGTTGCACCTTTTAAGCGGAAGCGAGGCGCAGCAATCACTGCAGCCTCTCTGACAAAAGCAGAGTGGAGAAAGAGTGAAAACTGTACTCAACAAACTAATATGTTCTTAATGCTTTACTCAGCTTCTGAATCCAACTAACAGAAAGGAGGGATTTAACTAGTCTCATCGAGCTCTATAAAAAAAATGACTGAGGACAAAAGAAGATGAAACAAGATTGGCTGGGTAAACAAGTGAGCCTTGACCTAACACTGCAATCTGCCTCATCATCTGTTACGTTAAAAACGAAAAAAGAAGTACCGTTTTACTGCCTCTTATGGCATATAATACTATAATCTCTTAGTAAAAACAAGGACCTACTGACATTTCTAGCAAATTCTAATTCCTGGCATTTCACGTGAGTAAAACCATCCTTTGGGAAACTAAGCTCCTTTGCAAGTTCATGAATTTCACAGTAAAACTGGAGCCAACATCTTCATCTGCAATATGCAAAGGATAGGATCATACTCTAAAGTGGTACTTTTCCCTCTTTACAGATAGAGTTTTGCTTATTTGCAGGGGCATGCAGAGAAGAAAGGCTTCAAAATCATAAATTATCTTAATTATAAAAGCTCTGCACCTTTTTGTATTGCAAGCCAGCCGTAAAAATCAGTTATTCCAAATAATGTATACAAAAATACAACAAAGCCAGAGCAGTGAAATTTTACTCTTGCAACAAAGCGACTAAGAAACGTGATATGAGAACATGCATTTATGAGACATACTAGACAGAAAGTGTGAGCTATTGTAGAGAAATGGAATGGGACACTTACACAGTGGCTCTCTCTCAGAGGGTCCTGATGGTTACTATGTTCTTAAACCATCTAGACAGAATAGCAGGCTGGGCAGAAGGGAGCCACAAACAATCCACCAGATGACAATGCTACACAGTGTAGACACCAGCATAGCTAGGAGCCATCTAAAAAAGGGGTTGGAGGGGGAGGAAAAGATGAACAAAAATTCAAAAGCAAAAGCTATTGGTGCATTTCAGCTTGTTTCAAGTTCTTCAAAAGCATATTGCTCTATAACCTTTGCCAAGCATTTTCTTACTTTCTGTAAGTGACTGTAACAATCCATGCAACCATAAATTGCCAAATGTAGTATCCCCGTGTAGCTGGAATCAAAGCAAATTTTCTGAAATCCTCACTAAAGTTGTCTATTCCAAAGAAAGTCTACATCGCTCTTTCAAAAATAAGTGCATGCTGGAGCAGTACGTCTCTGACCACTAACTGCCATCTCTTACGCAGTTTGATCAGCCTGTATTCATACATCCTACTTCATAATCATATGCTTTAATACTAAAACATCAGATCAGAGACAGATCAGTTTGTAGGAACAATTTCTGTAAACATCCAGATGGTGGGGTATATTACCTTCCTGTGTTCAAAGCAGCAAAAGCTAATTCATAATCCTTTGTCAAAGGTACAGAATATTGCTAATTAAAACATACACAAAGAATCCATTCATCAAAGCATACAGACTTTATACAAACAACTTCAATAAGCATTAACAAACGTTATACACATGTCCCTTGAAACTGAAATGTAAGCAATGCCTCTAGCTCTCAAAGATTGCCATTGTCCCAGCTTCTGGTGCTCTTATTTTGCTTTTATTTTTTTCTTTTCTGTGAAATAAAACTACATACAGTATTTACAAGCTTCTTTTTGTTTGCTTAGATTAAACTGATCAATTTCACTGCAACATCAATTATTTTCAACAGTCTCAACTAAAAGGAAAAAAGACTGACATCTCTTCTATTAGGGAAGACTTCTGACTCAGGCAGGGCAGCCAAATCTTCCTAGCGATACTCTGGTTTAATAATAATTATACAAAGAATGTAAGAAGTTATGCATTCATTTTTCACCAAATTATTTCAGAACAAGCTGCAAACCATATAAATAACTCGGGGGAAGAGGACGAGGGAAATTCCAACTCCCTCTGCCACAATGCACACTATAAAAATAGTTCTAGATCAATTATTTTAATTCTACAGAAGTATAAGCTAACTAGTTTTAATTAGAGCAGTCATGCTGCAGAATGCCTCATGAATGGAATAGTATTTTAATAGTTGATAGGCCTTCTGCATATTAAGACAATGGCTCTGAATAGATTATCATGCAACCCACTTTCATCCTATGGAGCATACAATAAATGAGATCTTTCACAACCTTTATACCTTTACTAAATGACTTAAAGTACCTTTCATGAAAAAATACTATGAAGTGGCAACTAAGGCACTTCTGTGCCTTAGAAACTAACGTGCAAGGTAGCTGTTTTTTACTGTGCTATTTGAGGTAACTGAGGTGATGTGTTTTGGTTTTTTTTTAAAGTCAGTTTGGTACAGGCTTTGTTTCCAATCTGTTGTCTCTTGTATGATTGCCTGTGTAAATGATGAGCATGAACAAAAGAGAATTCTTTAAAACAAAAGCAGAATTTATACACAGCAATGTGTGAGGGTTTCCAAAGACACATTGCTTTATCTTCAACACATTCTTACTACGAACCTCGCATGTTTTCCAAAAGTCTGATAGCACTGTTTGGTCTAAAAAAAGAAAAAAAAAAAAAACAAACAAAGGCCACCAGCTAGCAGCACCATCCCCTACAGAAAGACAGCACAACAAAAGCCAAGTTGCTTTTGGTCTGTGACTCTGGTGCTGTATTAATTGCAAAAATCTGACAGCCAGGGGTCATCATTCCTTTCCTAGCAATCAAATGAGATTGAGATAACAAGTCTTGCATTCTCTTGTAGTTTATGAATGGGCAGACAAAAGGTTTTCCACCTACAGTTGCTACAAGGTACAACAGATGCAAGGATGACTACAAACTTCCTTTTACAAGTGGTGTTTCAGCACTTGTCTAAAATAAAGAGACTAGCACATCGTGTTCTCCAACAGAAATGCACTCGTTTTGAATTTATTTACTGAAACAGTGCTACTCCCTGCCTTCCAGATCTATCAGCCATTATCCCAAAGCCCACAGGATTTACAGAAAGTTCCTCTCCAAGGAAGAGGAAATGAAATGAAGCTAAAGATTCTTCTTTCGACTCTTCTTCTTAGGCAGCTGACTTCACTTCAAAAAAACAGCGTATACCTTCTTTCAGCCGATCAAACACCACCACGCAAAGTCACATTCTTCCATTTTCATACTACCGCAGGAAAGACAAGGGAATGTTTGTGATTAAACTAAAAGCAAGCAATCAGGAACACTATGGGAGTGTGTAAGGTGCAGAGTACTGGAATCAAAAATAATGCAGGAAACTATAAACTGAGTAATGCAGTTCTTTAACAAGTTCTCCGGCCTCCTTAGTGCCCACCAAGCCTTCAGAGCAATGGTGACTCTCATGCTTGTTCTAAATGAGTAAAAGCAGCCTTGACACAAAACTTTTCGCGGCAAAGGGAACTATGCATAAAGAAGAGGATAAAAGTATTTCTGGCATTTATACATTCAGAAACCGACTTACGTTACCGGAGATGCAGTTTGAGCTTTTGCCTGCCTTCTGCTTTTCAGAGCACGAAGTTTATCACCTTGTGTCACACAGTTAGTTTCATCTTCGTCACTGTACTGGATAAGTGGAGACAGGGAAGGGATAAACCAAGATTAAAATACAGAGACACACGTAAGAATTAACCTTATGTTAAATCTTAAGTTAGAATTATCTCAGCAGGAAAGTTTGCTGACACAAAATCAAAGGAAATTCACTTGCATAAATACAGTTCTGTTCTTTCCAGTTTCCTGTTTGCCACTTTTAAAACTGTAGACCATTAAGTGGTGTCATGAACTACATGCATCAGAATGTTGTCTACCTTTAAAACAGTGGAAACACATTAGCAAGTCTTTGCTTACGTACAGTACAATCTTCAATAAAGCACAGCATTTCCCTTCTTCACTTGCCATTTTAGAACAGCTGTACTACTTTTTAAAAGGCATCATCAAAAGGTATTATAGAAGTTGCAATTACTTCAAAACTAAAAAGAGCAAAAAACCTTTCATGCCTTCCCTTTAAATAGATAATGAAGTAACAGACAATCTAAAACAAATTCAGTGTTTTTGATTGCAAATCATGAGTACTTTTCTTGATCTAATATTTACCTAGTTATTAAAGTATGATAAGAATGCCCCTAATTCACCTGTGTACTGCATTTCATTTTCATACTTGCTGCCCATAATGTTTTTCTGCACCCTATCTCTTGATTTAAAAACGGCAAACAGAAAAAGAATCTGATTAACGTAAGTTTTACTGTACCCACAGGTTTGTTTGGAAACTGAGATATGATCTCAACAGCAGTTACAACTTTTACAAGAGCACAGTATTCAGGTGGTTACCAGTTCAATGTCCTTTCGGATGGTTCTCCTGTTTCTCGTGTCATTAATTGAAATATCATCTACTCCTGACAGGATTCTTGTCACTGCAATTCTACGTTTTCTTTTCAACTTTGCACGGAAAATATCTCCTTCTGTCCAAAGTTCTGCTTGTTTGCTACAATAACACAGAAAAAGCAGCCCCAAGCACAACAAATTAACACCAAAGATCATTAAGTGTACAATAAAAGAAGAAGAGAAAGACATCTAGATCTATTTTTGAAATCATTTATAGTCAATCTACTTACTCCATCAGGAAGTGTTGTTGTGGTCCAATCACTGAACCAGGTCTATTTATTCTAATCCAGGCAATAGTTTCAGCAGCTGTCATCCGATAATGCTTCATAATATAACAGGCAATAAGCGTGCCAGTTCGTCCAAGACCAGCTGTGTAAGATAAAAGAATGGCTTCTTTTATATACCCATCTTCATCTGGAATCTGCTGCAGCTACAGACAGTGTTACTGGGACAAACAGTTATTTGTCCGGTTTATCAAAAATACCTACTGATCAAATGCCGTAAGTGCAACTCACCTTTTGTATTTTTTTGTCCCTATACAAGGTTACTAATACATTGTTCACATGTTTTTTGAGGGAGGTAACTTTCCAAAGCCAGTGACTTTACAAATCTCTGCGAGTCTATCTATCTTTATTTACTTATCTATCTATGAATATGTATATAGATACTGGAACGTTTTAATGCATGGGATAAAACGGCTTTTTTCCAAAATTCTCAAAGCATCTTCTTGCACTGCACTGAAACCAGTTACTCTTCCAACTCTTCCTCTAACTAATCACTTACTTTAGCTCCCAAGGAAAAGACAAATTCTGCAATAAGCAAGTCGGTACCAGTTGACACAGGCAAGAAGTACTCCAGAATGAGGAACCTTCTTTGCAATGGCCCTCAAAAACACTTCTATCTACCCTGGGAAATCTGAGAAGGAAAGGAGGACACCTCCAGCTCAGTGGCTCCTCTCCTCGATCACTTGCCAAAAATGTCCGATCACACATCACCTTCTCTCATCTAACAAGTGACTGACCAATGCAAGTGTAAAATCTTCAGTATAGCACAACAGTCCAGACAACCACACAGCACGTTCCATGCTTTGCCCAGCTTTAAGAACAGGCTACAGCATTCTGCTCTTTCTCAAGAAGGTAGTCTAGACACCATTAGTATGATAAATATCAAAGAACATCTTAGTCTGAATGAAAACAAAGCACTTGTACCACCAATGCTCAATATTCAGGCATAATCAATTAAGCAATATGCCCGAACTTATCACCTCAGTGGACAGTAAGAGTACGCACTTGGTTCCCAACAGTCAAGTTGATGTTTTCACCAATACGTCACTTCATAGTATAATCCTGTTAAACACGCGGCAAACGGATGGCAGATCCCAGAACAAAACCACAGTCTTTCCAGGTCCCAGGCAAATGGGTTAAGGCCTTTCTCCCTCAATCACAGCATTATGAGGTATGCTAGTGAGGCAAAATTTGTGGAGAAGAAATGTCTCATAGACCGTTAAAGATGGTGTGGGAAGGGAAACGTAGTTCCTCTAGAGCCACAGCAAACTGTATCTTTATACTAGCTGCATTGGGCATGCTCTTCACATCTTTTCCTTGGCAGTCTAACTCTGGAGGAACAGATATTCAGAGCAGGCCCAATGTAACTGGTATAAACGGTTTCTCAGGGATAAAGATTTCTGTGGTTCTGGAAGAACACTCATACTTTATGAGGAATCTCCTCAAAAAGCTACATTGATATTTTCAAAAGTTTATGACTTGGTATATTCAACCACGTATTTTCAGAAAGACCTATAAACCTTGCGAGGACTTCAAAGTCCTGCTCAAAAGCGTCCTTTGAAAGTGCTAATACTTTCCAGCAGAAAGAGCTGTTCATATTGGCACCTTCCCCAACCTCATTCTTGGAAACACCTGGGAAAATTTTTCTGGAACTTAAAAAAATTAGAAGATGAAGTGCAGAACAGCAGCATAGGAAGAATTTGTATGGAAAAATTGCAGTTTGGCAGACATGTTCATAACTAGATATAATGGAATCACAGTGCAAAATACCTCAGGAACTGTAACTATAAGCATCACTTGTAATACAAACTGTTTTTACACTGTACCTTTGCAATGAACGGCTATAACACCTTCAGCATTTTCACAAATATTCAGAAAAGTTTTAACTATAGTATCACTAGGTGTACTTCCATCAGCAAAGAAGAGGTCAAAATGCTCAAATCCAGCATCTGTAAATCGTTTGGCATCATACAGTTTTTTGTTGAGGCGTATTATAGTGGTGACCTTATGTTTCCTGAAGTATGGGAAATAAGCCTCTGGAGCATGGTGGGGATACCCTATTTGAAAAAAGAAGGTGGGGGGGAGAGGAAGAAAAAAGAAGAAAGTAAGGCTTAAACTGCAGAAATAAATGAAGACTCAAAAACAAGAGATGAAAACACTTTCAAAATAGAACTCATGTTCAACATAAAGAAATAGACTAACCAAAAATGGAATTTTAACATAATCACCTACATCAAATACAATTAAACCAAGCATTAAAATTTTACTGCCAGGGTTCTTATAAAAGAAAAAGAGCCAAGGAAAAAACACACTGTTTGAGGAACAATTTTTAAAGCTTTTTCTTACTGATAGCAATCAACTAAGAAAGCAGTGGGCTTGTGTCCCCCACCTCCTTTTTTAGGCATACCATTTTCAATTTTACTTCTTGAATGAGGTCCACTGAAGGCAATGAATTTGTTTGGTATTATCCAGTTAAAATCTCCATTTTCTGCTCTCTGTCAAGAGAAAATGCTTGGTTTATCATTATCCCTGTATTTTCAGGCTTTTCCTTATTGTTTCAAAATACATGCTAGATAGAAGTGATGTACAATTTTTGCCAAAGGAAGTTATGCCTAATTGCCTGCTTTCTGTTCCATTGGGAGGATGCCAGATGCACTCAACTTCACTTTTATTGCCTGTGTTCTCCTCTTTCTAAATCAGAGTTTTAGAACAACACAATTGATGCCCTTCAGATGAAGAGCAACTTTCAATTTTTAATTTCGTGTAAGTTTCTAAATTACGACCTTGGCCTTATCTCTGTTCACAATTTAAATCATGATCTTTTTAGATTCTAAGAACACTTAGTTTTCTCTTTACAGGTAACTGGCAGCTTTGTATTTCTGAGATTGTGTATAGCCAAGAGTTGTAGTCCTTCAGTATCATGTTTGTTACCCATGCCCCAGAACAAATTTTATGGGCTTGGAAGTCTCCCAGCCCTGTTTCCTTCTTTACCTCAAAGAGTGTTATTATACCTCTGCTGTGTGTTCACAGATACATACTTAAATTGCTCTCCAGAATTCAGTTAGACTTGAACTTGTACACCCTTGAATTTCTCATCAAGGCTGCTCTAGAATATGCATGACCTCTAAAAGGTGGCCAAATTCCCACTCCTTGATCATCGCTCAGGGCTTTAATAATAATGGAAAAAAGTATTTACTTCCATCTTGGTTTCTGCTTTCTCCTGCCATGTTTGAGGCTGACTATGCTTAAATCTGAGTTTTAATATTCTCTCTCTGACCACACACACCTTTATTTAACAATCAAAGCTTAAAGAGACAAAACAGATATAGAATCTAATACCACAAAAAACCTGCAAATATTACAAACCATCACCTTAGCGTTAGTAACAGCAAACAAATCAGAAGATTGATACTGAACACTTACTTCATAATGCTCATATTCATTTATATCAAACGTATTGAAATCCAGGAAACCATACTGCAAAGCCTAAAATTCAGAATACAGCTTTCAGCAAAGACACGTATTTTCAATTAAGACAGATACCACTGTTGTACGTTACTGAAAGCCCCTTAATATCTGTTCTACTCTTTCAGAGAGATTTCTTCATGTATTTGAAAAAACACGGATCAACTCAGTCTTGGTTCAAAACAGATTTGTAAATTTTAACATAAGTGAAGTTAGACAAGCAAATCCACTCTTTTCTGTTTTCATCGAATCCTGCAAATTTCCAGACTACATAAGCATTCAGTGTTTTATTATTGCTAGGAGTACAAAACAAAGAAGAGAAAAATAACTGGCAAAAATTATCTACTGAAATGATGAGTACATTCTAAAGCCTGCATTCAAGGATTGCAAATATTTTTGTGCATCAATGCTATTTGCTCTCATTACGATGCTAATATATCTTCACTGATTATAAATTGTTTGCTGACACACAGTCCTAAGCAGACACTAGTGTGGTCCCTGATGTCTTGTAATTATCCACAATGATTATATTTAATACTGTACAAAAACTGTAAACATTTGGGTAACTGGCAGTTTACCCACTTGTTAAGTCAGGAACACAAACACAGAGAAACCCCATATCTCCTCCTTAGAATGTAAATACTACATTCTAATCTCCTCTTTCACTGCATAGTCTTCTGTAGTTTTCCTTGCTGTTCACCGGTATTAAGAAGAATAGTAGTTCATCACTCTTTGCATACAAGCAGCTAATTCCAAAACTTCCAAAAATCCTGAAAATCACAAACCTGCAAGAAGCTGGCTTCATCAGTAGAAATATAAGTATTTAGCAGAGATACCCATAATACAAAAGACAGTAGTAGGGTGGACATCTGCAGAATTCCCCTTTTCTCTACTCATACAGACTAAAAAGAATGCATATAAATTCCCCTGTCCTTCAATGCCACGTTACTTCACCACTGCATCGCTATAAAACACTACATTACGATAATTTGTAATTAAAAAAAAAAAGCACCTGCCTCCTGACATTTGTTCTATTGTATTACTTAAGCCAAACTTAAGTCACTACCGCATGCTGCAAATGCCAAAAATGTATCACTAACCATCAAAGGCTTTATTAAGCCTAAAATGTAACACCAGGGGGGCATATAATAAACCCATCACACAACTCTTACGGATTAGGGTGACTGTCTTGAAAGATTACATAAATAAAACTCAAGATTCCCTCTTTAAAATCTTCACTAGTTGATTATATAAGGTATTTGGTTGACTTCTACGAATGCTATATCTAGCAATCTCATTACAACGCATAACATAATAAACTAGGCAACAATTAGAAAATCTGTTACTGTATAACCCTAAATGGATCCTAGCTTCCTAAACCACCTTTTTCTGCTGGGCAATATTCAGCTGATCTTTCGCAATATGAAAAATACTGTTTTACTGACCTTATTTATTGCATGAAAACAGTCCAGCAACGTCAGATGAAAACTGCAAGTACCAAAGGAAGCATCCCTATAACACATGACGACCAAAAAGGTAAAATGATCCCATTTTAATCCAAGTGAAAGCAATTGAAGATACTTCTCTAAAACACCTTTAAAAAATTGTTCCAAGCTAAGTACTATTACAGTGAAATAATTATGCCAAATGATTACTTCATTTCCCCCACCCTGCATCTTACAATAGTAAAAAACCATAAGTTATGTTAACAGATGATCCAAGAGTAAGATTATTCCAGTTATAGTTTTTGTAAAGCTGACATGTTCAATTTCTGTCATGGACATTGAAACTGGCATGTTTCAGTGTTCATGTCAACAAATATAGACTATGTCAACTCCTTGTGGCAACAGCTAACGCCTAAATTAGTGTCACATTCTAGCATACAGTCTAACAACATTTTCTTCCGAAGTACACTTTCAAAAAAGTTATATTGTAATACACTGCAAAATTTTTCTTCAAACTCCATTTGAAAGAAAAAAACAAGCTGCGCGCATGCGTTCTGTGAAGCATCTGCTTAATAAAACTGTCAAGATAGATATTCATGTAGATATATTAAAAGACTTTCCATAATACAGTTTATGCTTAAATACGAGAAGAAACTGGTTTTCATTGAAACTCCTTCTTTCAACCACAATTTTTAAAATTCTGTTGATCCAAAAATGGCATGTTCTTAATATGTGACCATTATTAGATTGCATAAGCACTGTACAATAATCATTCTACAGGAATATTACAGTGAAGTCAAAAGATAAAACCTAAACTGAACATACATCAAAGAATATTATGTCTTGGCAGAACACCTTCTTCTGAGACCATGCAGCCCTCATCAGTAGAGAATCATTAATGTTTCAAAAAAGTAAAAAATATATCATGTTCAAATTTCAACTGAGAGGAGGAAGAACTTCTGAAGAACATAGACAGTTGCCTCTACAACTTGTTTGTATCCTTTTCCTCCCTAATGAATCAGTGTGAAAGCTGGGAAAAAAAATCAGCAGGAGAAGGAAATAACAGAACCCAATTTAGGTCAAAGAGAGGACAGGTAAAGGTGACATCGTAGTGGGTGTCTGTGGATCAGGCCCTCTACAGACAGACAGGAGCAGCTTCACATTTGCAAGCCCTGGTCCTCATGGGGAACTTCAACCACTCTGGTATCTGCTGAAGGGACAACACAGCAGGACATAAGCAATCCAGGAGGTTCCAGCAGTGAACTGGTGACAACTTCCTCCTCCAAGTGACACAGAAGCCATTGAGGAACAGTGGTCTGCTGAACCTCATACTCATAAACAAGGAGGTGCTCACTGGGGATGTGGAAGTCAAAGGCAGCCTTGGCTGCAGTGACTATGAGATGGTGGAATTCCAGATCCTTAGGGCAGGAGAGGAAGGTGAAAAGCAAACTAATAACCCTTGAATTCAGCAGAGCAAACTTTGGCCTCTTCAGAGATCTGCTTGGAAGAGTCTTATGAGATCAGGCCCTGGAGGGAAGTGAGGCCCAAGAAAGCTGGTTAATAGTCAACGATGACCCCCTTCCAGCTTAAAAGCAGTTCACCCTAATGAATATCAAGCAGGCAAAAACACCAGGCAGCCTGCGTGGGTGAACAAGGAACGTCTGGCCAAACTCAAACACAAAAAGGAAGCCTAGAGAGGGTGGAAGCAAGGACAGGTCACCTGGGAGCAATATAGAGACACTGTCCAAGCATCCAGGTTAGGAAGTTAGGAAAGTTAAAGCTCAAATGGAATTGAACCTGGCCAGGGATGTCAAAGAAAACATGAAGGGCTTCTGTTAGTACATAGGTGACAAAAGCTAGACTAGAGAACATATGGGCCCATTGCTCAATGAGACAGGGGACCTGGTTACACAGGACATGGACAAGGCTGAGGTACCGAATGCCTTCCTTGCCTCAATCTTTACTAACAAGATCAGCCTTCAAGAATCTTAGGTCCCAGAAACCAGGGGGAAGGGCTGGAGTAAGAAGATGTACTCTTGATGGAAGATCAGGTTAGGGAATGCTTCTGCAAACTGGACATATCTAGGTCCAAGGGCCCTGATGGGATGCACCCATGAGTGCTGAGGGAGCTGGTTGATGTCACTGCAGTAACACTGTCTATAGCTCTGATTGATCTTGGCAACTGGTAGAAATGCCTGAAGTCTGGAGGAAAGCAAATGTCACCGTCAACTTGAAGAAGGGCAAGAAGGAATCCCCAGGGAACTACAAGTCAGTCAGCATCATCTCAATTCCTAGAGAGGTGATGGAGCAGCTAATCCTGGAAATCATTTCCAGGCATATTAAGGACAACAAAATCGTAAGGATGCATGGATTCACCAAGGCAAAGTCATGCTTGACCAATTTGATAAACTTCTACAATGAAATGACTGGCCTGGTAGATGAGGGGAGAGCAGTGTATGTTGTCTACTTGAACTTCGACACTGTCTCCATAAGATCCTCACAGACAAACTAGTAATGTGTGGGATAGCTGAGCAGACAGATGGATTGAAAACTGGCTGAACGGCTGGGCCCAATAGGTGGTGGTCAGTGGCACAGTCTAGTTGGAGGCCAGGAATACCCCAGGGGTCAATACTGCATTTGATCCTGTTCAACACCTTCATTAACGATCTGGATGAAGGCGCAAAGAGCTCCCTCAGCAAGTTTGCTGATGACACAAAACTGGGAAGAGTGGCTGATACGCCAGAGCCTCAGGCTGCCATCCAGAGGAACCTTGACAGCGTGGAGAAAAGGGCTGACAGCAGTCTCATGAAGTTCAGCAAGTGTGAAGTTCTGCATCTGAGAAAGAACAACGCTAGGCACAAGTACAGGCCGGGGGCTGCCCAGCTGGCAAACTGCTTTGCAGAAAAGAACCTGGGGGTCCTGGTGGACATGAACTTGAAACATGAGTCAGAAATGTGCCCTGCGACAAAGAAGGCGAATGGTATCCTGGACTGCACTAGACAAAGTATTCCCAGTCTGTTGAGGGTGGTGATCCTTCCCCTCTCCTCAGTGCTAGTTGAGGCCACACCTGGAGTACCACGCCCAGTTCTGGGCTCCTCAGTGCAAAAGAGGTAGGGACATGCTGGAGAGAGTCTAGCAGAAGGCCACAAAGATGATTAAGGGACTGGAGGATCTCACATAGAAGGAAAGGCTGAGAGAGCTGGGACTGTTCAGCCTGCAGAGCAGAAGGCTTACAGGGAACCTCATCAATGTATACAAAAACCTGAAAGGAACGTGCAAAGACGACAGAGCCAGGCTTTTTTCAGTGGTGCCCAGTCACAGGACCAGAGACAATGGGCACACACTGAAACACAGGAGGTTCCCTCTGAACTTCAGGAACCGTGTTTTCACTCTGAGTGTGACTGAACATCGGAACAGGTTGCCCTGAGAGGCTGTGGAGTCTCCATCCTTGGAGACATTCAAAAGCCATCTGGACACAGTAATGGGCAGCCAGCTGTAGGTGGCCCTTCTTGAGAAGGCATGTTGGCCCAGATGACCTTCAGAGGTCCCCTCCAACCTCACTGTGATTCTGTTAAGTGAAAAAAGAAATTCTTTGCATCCTGCTAACAAAAGTTTTCATGTTGATAATGACCCTAAGTAGCAACTACCTGACTGACTTTTTATTATTCTATGGGAGGGTACTTTTTTTTGCAGAGATGAGGAAGATCTTAAAGTAATAGAGCCCAAACCAACATCTCCATTGATCATCAAAGTAACCTAAATTCCTCTATTTGCAGCAGGTTTAGTTGCACTAGTAAACTCAAGAAAATGATAAAGCTTGCAAACGCTTCAGCAGACTATATTCTTTAACCCAGAGGCAGGACATCTTCAGAAGTCAGCTCCCAGTAAGTCTTATATGTAACACATCTTTACATTTCTTTCAGTAGTGCCGTTGAAGTGATGGTCTAGGAATTTGGGCAAGGTATATGACCAGAGCGAAAAGCTACTATCTCCATCACCCACATACACCTTTATGATATTTAGAAGCAAACTTTACAGTCCTCCTAAGGAGGACTTTTGTTCTGGGAATACAAAAATGGAATTTAAAAATGAGAAATGGGATTATGGAAGTATGCAAACAAAGAGAGGTGCTACTACACCATTATACTGTGGTGGTGGCAGGGGGGAAGTAATAGAAATTCAAATCATCAAAAGCCCATCCCTTGGCAAGACAGCTAGAAAACACTTACAAGCAAAGTCTGAATCAATCACCCCATAACAATATATTTGGACAGCACACTTGTCTCCTAAAAAGTTTTTTGGCCATTCTTGTCTGCATATTGTGGCAGCCAATGGAATGTTAGTTTAGTCCAACTTTTAGAAACTCTTGTTTGGAAGAAATTAAGAAGTTGTTCCCCTACAAGATGGATCGACTTTATTTGCTACGTTTAGCAGCACAGCATATACCACCAAGAGAAGTCTGTGGTCTGAAACAGCTAGGATTACATTCCCTCAGGGTCAAACAACCATGTACCAACAGTTTTACACATTTCCTCACTGGTAAAAAGAAATACTGTAAAGTTACACTAAATCATATGAGGTTAGCTAGCATTCTTTATGCACAAAAGAGTATTTGCAGGCTGTTGCATACATTCGAAAAGCGGGAAAAATGGAGTGCTAGAAGTATTACAAGCCATTCGTGATGAATGACAGATATTTTTATATGCTTAACTATCAACTACTGGCATAAAACCAGACTGCCCAGTGAGAAGCAGTGTGAATCAAAAAGCTCAACAAGAGAACATACAAAGCAGCGTGGCTCCTTCACCTTCTGTCAGTACACTTCAGTACCAGCTGCTAACACCCCTGTTCAGCATTCTGCACTTAAAGCTCAGGCAGTGAATGGGTCATGTTTTAAAACCTCAGCACCGCCACCCTGAATTAGTACTGCCAAATGCTACATTTCTCTTCAAAATACCAAGGTACAGAAAGTTCTAACAACTTGTTATTTACCTGAAAGGAAGATACGAAATGCTTCCAGCCACTATAAGGCTGTACACGTCTTCTGGGGATTCCCTCAAGTATATTATCTATTTTTGTGGAAGAAGAAAGAAAAGAAAATAAAAAGATTATTTTAAGATTGATTTTAATACCTTGAAGTCACTTATTTACTACAGAGGGCATAATTAATTATCACAGAGCTCAAGTTCTGTGACAGAGTGGTATCAAGAACAAATGTATGCAAGTGTGTAACAATAAAACGAACATAAACAATACAAAATACTGGTCAGCGTAGAGCAATATTTCAGCCATAGACTACACTGAAAAAGCTTCTGTCCTCTGGATTCTTCCATGTTTCTACTGCAACTCTACTGGACCATTCTGTAGACTTTTTTTTAAATTAAGCTTTTAAGATGTAAATCGAAACACAAAAACCCACAGAGATATCAGCAAAGCTATGAATCATCTAGTCTACAAAACAGTGGGTACATTCAGCAAATGAGATTAAAACAGCAATTCATTTTGATTTTCCTACAGCAGTGTATTTGCATTATTCCAAATCCTGTATTTCCTCCTCTGCACTGGTGAGGCAGTATCCAGTAACTAAACTGAGATGCCATAAAGGGGAAAAAAGAAACCTGTAGCTTCAGATGCAAAATCCTAAGAACAGAATGAATACTTCAACCACTACATATCAAACTTTCTACTGCCAAAAAAACTCACAAAAAGAGTTCACAAAGGACTAACTCACGACAAATACCATATGGTCTTCCATCAAGACATGCCCGATCCCTCTTGGATAGCCTCTAACACTAAGGTCTCCTCAAAGAATATAATACAACTCTTCTTTCATGCAAACCACATCTTCCAATACAATCAAATACCATCCCCAGCATGGCCAGGAAATAACAACTGTTAATAACAAGCTGTCATTAACTAGTCAATATCCAGTAATTTCAAGTTAATGCTTTTTCTTTAAAACTGCATTAACTAAGCTTTAACACACTAGAGAAAGTTATTTTTTCTATCACACACACACACTCTCGTGAGTTGAGAACGGGAGGTGGAACAGATGTTCCTTAACTAAAAAAAAAAAAAGGCAGCTTGAAAAGTGTCCTGAACAGACAGCTAGAACATACACGGCAACTGGTCACCCCTTCCATTTTTCTTTTGATTCAATAACTGGGTTAAGTATTTTCTGAGCATTCTTCCTGTGCAATTAGCAAAACCAAAGAAACAAACATCTGTCCTGTTTAAGTAGTTTAGTCAAGTAACGAAAACTGCATGTTTTGTGTGTGTGTTTTCACTGGGGAGGGCTGACTTTTGCTTTATATCTGCAAGCATACACCTGGAATAGGAGAGAGACTTTAAAAGCCCGCAAAATATCAATGAATAGCTGCTGCTCAGCCAGAGTTCACTTCCTGTTCTGCAGGCATATTCACTGCCTTAATTGGATATAAAGGTTATGTTCCAAGAAATTTCAAGTTGTGTGCTTTGCTACAGTCATACTTTACATCTTGTAGCACAGTGAACACATATTGCTAGCAACCACATGAATCGAGCACTGTTTGCTTATCAGAAGAAGAGCCCTGCCCCAGAAAAACTTACAAACCAGAGACATGAAATACCATTAACAAACAGAAGATAATTAAACAGCAGAATCAGGGTTTGTAGCCAGAAACGAGTCACAGGGTAAAAAACTAGGATTCAGTGCTGTAAGGCTGGGTCACATACAGAGAGTACTACTTGTACAACAGGCAAATAGAAACATAGCTAATACTACCTACTCTGGTAAGCGGTCAGCGTACGTAGCTCAGAACAGCCAAGGATTTCTCCCATATCTCAGCTGAGCTTTTAACAACTTCTTAAAGAACACAAGCTTCAACATAGAAGCATTTGTTTGCAAGTGAAACAGCTGCAAGCAGCAAGTTTTTTTTACATAACATTGTGTTGTATTAAAATAAGTCTAAATAACGTGGCTGTATACTGAAACACATTAGTTCTTGAGCACAGATCCAACTTCTGAAATCACATTACCAGTGAAGTTGCTAGAAACACCATTTTAACATACGTGCATGTGTGTATGGACTTTTCTTAACATCGTGATATGAACACTCGCTATATACAAGGACACTTATGAAGCGAACCTGATGTTGACACAGAAATCCAATGTCTACCATTGTTCAGTACACAAAAAGTATGCTGCAAGAAGATGGCATTTCTCATTGTGGACAAGCTACTAAGCAAAAAGACACAGTACTTCCTGTATAACTGAAGCAATATACAATATTGTCACTGAAGGAGGAAGCGCTTTGAGTTGGATTTCTCAGAATTTTCTGAAATAGAGCTCCTGCTATACTTCAGCTGTGACACTACTACGCACACAAGAAACAACGTGAACAGTTGCAGAGACAGCAGTTGATGAAATGGTCAGATGGTGTTCTCAGTGAAAAGCGGCTGACAAAAAAAATTAGGTTAGTATGAGGATATCCGGACAGGTGCAATGGTGTGGAGTGCTTCAAAAGGGAAGAACGGCATTCAGTCTGCACAGAATGGGAAAGACCATAAACAGATACTTAGTTCACAAGGAAAGTATCTTGGCAGTAACATAAGAAGCTGTGAGTCAATGTGGAGTCAGGATCAGTTTCTGCCACAAGATCACAAGAGAGCACCCAGCTGGAAATCTTGGTGCAAACAAGGCTGGATGGAGGCTGAACATGGCTGAGCCTGGGTTCAGGCTGTAGGTGAACCGAATTTCCGATACGGAAATAGGTAAGACTGAAAGAATGAGGGAAGGAGCAGCAAAGCCTGGGGAAGCGACCGACGCCATGGCAGGAGAGGCCACGTCTGCCTTGGGAAGTAGTGTGCACCAGCAGAGATGCATCTGTAGACTGAGAGCCAGTACTGAAGATCTGACATCTGCACTATACACACCCAGCAGCTTTTAACCTTAACAACTAGGGCTAGTCTGGTCCTGTGGACGGAACATTGTTACCTGTTGGGATTGCTCCTAAACTGCTCCATGAAGGGAACCAAAATACAGTGAGCAAAGTTTAAGGGAAGATTCACTTCAAAAACATACTCCTGACACAAACTGAAACTGTAACATAGTTATACACATAACTCCACATAATACTGTTTCTGACCAGGAGGAGGCCACTAAAGCCTTAAAGATGAGCAGTTCCACTGGAATTATGTGGGTCAACAATGAAAGTCAGTAAATGAGAGAAAGTAAAAGTGATCAGAGAGACCTGTAGTAGACAGAAGTGTTGAAAGAGAGAAGGACTTTCTAAGGCAGTAAGTAGAACTGAAGTTTCAGAAAAGAAGATAATGTAAATGTTGATCTGATAAATAGCAAAACCGAGATATGTTTGCAAATTCATGAGGTATGTACTGGGGGAAGGAGGGAAGATCGGAAAAGACATAACCTCCAGAAATCAAAATATACAACAACTTAAAAACATTTTATCCAGATGCTGATTATGTTTCTGCTGTGCTTTCTATGGTGACAGAAACTTTCAGAAATAAAGCTGTTTTCTTAATCTTAAAAAGTGTAAGTTTCAGAGATGAGTAGATGTGGCACTTAATGGTTTAGTGGTGGACTTGGTAGTGTTAGGTTTACAGTTGGACTTGATGATCTTAAAGGTCTTTTCCAACCTAAATGATTCTACGATTCTAAGTTAACGTCAGTAAAGCAACTGATAAGAAGTACTCTTAAAAAGATGAAAAATACTAATATAAATTTCAAGCAATAATATTAACTCTTATTTAGCAGAAGCAGACATTTTCTGGGATAGTTTTTGTCCATTCTTGTACAGACAAATGGAAAAAAGTCTAATAGAATTTTACATTGGTTTCCCAAGGTGCTCCTTTCGTGCACCTCAGGCAAATATTAAAAAAAAAAAAGCAGCTTTCTAAAAAACTTGAAAAATTCATCAGACCTTAAATAAATCATCCACAACTACAGCTGCACTGGTTTTAGAACATTCCTACAATCACGTGCAAGTGCAGATAGGTGTACATACACATCTACACACACATACACACAAATACACATGGCAAAACTCCTAAAATCCTTTACAGATCTTTTACTTCACTACCTTCCAGGAAAATTGTTACTACAAGGAAATGGCATTTTTCAAGCCAAAATAACATACTGTTTTATCACACTCTGTAATCCCTTGTGTACCAACAATTTAGAAATTTGCTTTCTTTACGCATACAAAAAAAATCCTACTGAACTTCAAAATACAGCCAGAAATTTGTGATTAGCGGCTGAACCATTAACATTGCTCAAATCATCCTTTTCATTTAGGACATCTGTTTCTAATTAAGGGACTGCAGGCAGCTCTGTGAATGGTCAAGAACCACCCAAGCGCTGAGTACTGGGAAAGGTACACTCAAGCACTGCTCCTGCCAACATCGCTGTGTAGTCAAACAGCCGCTATAATGTTCACTGAATGAAACAGAAGGGCTTGCAGGACTAGGCCACCGAGCCTTTATTTATGAGCATTTAAAATCAACCATAGAATGAGAGTTCTTTTAGCAAGCCATGTTTTTGTCAGATTCATATTAGTGTTTTCATATCGGCCCCATTTTTTAAACAAAGGATTCCTAGATTAGCGTTACAACCATGAAAATGGTATTCACAATAGGATGAAAGGTATTCCTGGTAGAAAAGGAAAGGAGGCTCTGGTTGAAAAAGGCATCCTGATCTTCAATATATGGGATTGCCAAGTGAAATAGTAATGCTGCATGCAAGACAAAACATGTTTGATAATAATCATTTGTGACATAATTTGTTGCCATTTCAGGAAAATTAAATAGGATATTTAAATATATTGTACTGTTAGAATAATATCAACTCAAGTTTGCAAACAGCACTTCAAATTCATGTCTACAATGTGCTTAGCATCATGAAGTTTATCCACCTGCTCACCCTTAAGTGCAAAACCTACTTAAGGTTGGTACTTAAATCACACATTTTACCACTCATACTGACTTAAAAGCAAGAAAATAATGAGATGATTCATTTTAAACTGCTTACAAGCAAATTTCATGTGATACGATATTCCAAAAACGTCACTCACCAGAAACAGCCCGAACGGCTGTAAACTGCAAATAATCACAACCCACCCATTCTGAACAACTACAAATAACTACTGTGTGTGACTAGATTCAAACACAAGCTCACACACACGTGTAATTTTACTGTTAAAAGTATTAAATATTTAATTTCATTACATTAAAACCTTCATTGGACATATTAGTGGGTTAATACATTAAATTTTCTAGCAGTCTTCATTAGAAGGTTAAATACAGCAGAACTAAAATAGAAATTTATTAGAATAAAAAGCTTCCTGTATGGATTCGTGGTGTACTGAAGAAACACACGTGGCCAACAGTCCCTTCATTAGCAGAAACACAGTCATTAAGCGGATAAAAGCGGCAGAGAAGGAATAACTGCCTGTCTCTGGCAACTCTCTTTGTTCACCATAAACAAAAGCAAGAAACCTCCAATTACCTTTTAAACAGGGGAGGGGAGGTACAGAAAGCCCTGTTAGCTGGGAACTGACCAGGCTGGGCACATCACCACTTCAGGGCAGCTAAGAAAGCAAGCTAGAACTACAGTGAGGGACCCCCAGAGAGCAGCCCTTCTTCTCCTATGGAGACAAGCAGTCTGGTGAGAACATTGTGAGGAAGAACCTAGTACAAACAGCAGGAAAAGCTGCCATCATGACGGCTAATAATGATTTCCCAAATGCAATTCACAGAAGGTAGCTTTTCAGAGGACAGTCACACACAGAAAACCAACAGGACTCGAGGCAACTTTTGCTTAAATGAAAGGCCAGTACTTTGTCTATATCATCTCTGCCACTAGCTTGGCAAGCATAAGCAACTCTCACCAAAATGTAGCTGAGGGTAAACACGGTTTACCCACCCGTAATTTGAGTGCTGCCGCAGTTACCCATTTACCACCGCTCAGCCTGGACCACTGAGCAAACAGGTTTGCCTACTTCCCCACAGCTTAGCCAGAGATAATTCTGCAAATGCCACAGTAAGAACTGAGCAGTTCAACGTCACACAGACGGGTGCTCATTGCTTCTGCAACCTCCAGCTTCTACCCAGCATCAGGTCCACAACTAGGAAGGACACTAACAAATTGAAAAGGCAAAAAAACAGTACTACGGATCAGAATGGATGAACGAAACGCTGCTTACCCTGAAGAAAGAAGATGAGAAAATAGACAAAGTACAGAGATGAGTCCTGGAGAAGATGACCTGAATTACAGCAGTTCATGGGGCGGTACCCTGGGAGGGTCTACCTCCAAGTACATAATTAGTGCCAGGCCTGAGGAAAAAAACACTGTTACTAAGTTAATGCAGCCAAGGGGAGAGGGGGGAGCTTGGGAATTGGGTGGACAGGGCACAGAGGGTACATTTTCTTTCTTAATATAGAAGGAACAATGATGGAAGAAGCAGACTTTCCTCACCCACAGCCAAGTCCTGGTGAAAATCAAGAGAAGCCACTGTAGAGATCAACTCAGAAGATCATTGCTGCTTTGGTAGAGTTGTAAGGCCTGAACAGTGCAGATAGCTTCCAAGGAAAAGCAATTTTTCTTTAAAAGGTGAAGAACAAAGGGTTTTTTCTCCCCCTCCCTTCTTTCCCCTCACCCCCTCTGCCCATATGAAGTGTAAACATTCAACCCCAACACACCGAATTCTGGCTGCCCTTTGTGCGGCTGAACACGCCAAATTTATGCTAATCTACACAGAAGAATATTATTCCCATTAAGCAATGTATCATCTGTAAAAATGAAACAAAATACAGAATTAAAATTGATGGAAGATGAACAATAAAGGGATTAAGAACCGAATTGTTAAGATTTACTCTAAAAATTCGTATTTTATTCTAAAACTACACTTATAACAACGTATTTGAAAACTTTGTTCTTCACTTTTAAGGCCATGTTATACTGAAGAGCCCTGTAGCTTGAGTTAGGCTGTGCTGTCACATCAAAGTACACCTGGAAGGAAGCAGCAGATGCGGGAGGGGGAAGAAAGCAGTGTGTAGCCTGGAGAGTTCAGAAAGTATCTCCACTGAAGAGGAAAGAAAGACAAGTTAGATGGGGAGGGGGGAGGAACATTAAAACACACCAACTGTGAGGAAAAGACTGGGAACAGACTTTGCTTGTAAACCAGAACACTAACAGCTGCCCTTACACTTCATAATTGCTAATTTTTGTCAATGAACACTTTCATAATTGCCTTACTAGTCAAAATTAGCATATCCCCACACGATATATATACACACATATATATTTAAACAACAGCTATTGAATGATAAATCATGCTAATATTACCCATTTCCTTTAAGTGGAAGTCTAATAATACTCTGTTTAAGAATACACATTTAAAGGTCAACAGGCCATTAAAATGACAGGCTCGGAAGTTGCCAGGATGAAAATACTGAATGTTTATGACGACATACAATTTCTAGAGGAGAACTAGTAATACACAGTTCATTATACTTTAATATACTTATGTGTTAAAATGTTACTGTGTTTTTAAAAAAAAAAAAAAGGCGAACAAAACCAGAAAGCACACACACTTACTGTGTCTGTGCTACTCCTGAAAACCCCGGAGCCTGTTATTCCTAACAAGTAACTTCAGGAACCTGCATCTACGGAGAACCTTGCACCCACAACTATGCTGAAGTTATCAAAGGCCTTACTACACACGCAGACAAGCGCTATTTTCCTAACTAACTCTGTGAAAGCTGCTTTCCCTTCCTACGTCCTTGCTGTTCCCACCTGAACTCCTCCAACCTGATGCACTGCCACGCAGTTCCTCAACCTAAGGTAAACTATTGAAATGGAAACGCACCATAAGCTAAAGAAAAAAAAAAAAAATCAAACGAGAAAACACATTCAACCCACAGAAAACAATATAGAGTGGCAACCCACGCATTACACTCTGTGGGATCAGAAATTAAATGATGATACTCAGTTCAAGCAGCAAAGAGCATTATCACCAGGATGTGGTCTGATTAACTGCAATTACAGAAAAGCTTCTTAAAGTTTTGACCAACAGCTGGATGGATACTTCTTCATCAAAAAGCAAGCACTCTGAGTCAAAGATGTAGGTGGATGCTTAAGCCTACATATGTTTAAAATCAAGAAGACCTCAGTGTATTTCCTTTCAATCAGGAAATACGCTTATAGACATGTACTTATCATGCATTCCGAGCAGATCCTATACCATTGCTCGCCCCACAAAGAACAATCTAATTCTCCCTGCAGAAAGCAAAAATGCAGGATGTGTATGTCTGAACACTTCAGCAGTGAGTGCTGTAATTAAGCCTGCCTCTTCATGAAAGATCATCAAAGAGCGCCAGGGAGAAATGTAAGCCTCAAGGGCACAGTCTTCCTTCACTGGAATCCCTCCCACATGAATCTGGGCAGAAACTCTACCCTACTTTATAGAAAAAGCAGTAGCAAAGCCAAAGTCTGTTGCACTGGAAAGAAAACCAGCATCTAGCTAGAGCTACCTCACCATCTAGGACTCGTGATTATGCAAGACAGACACTCCCCCATTCAAGGAGGGGACTGATACTCACACAGTGCTTCACTTTGCCATGGGTCTTCAAGGGAACATGTCGAAACATTCAACCTGTACAATGCAATAACCTAAGCACAGGTCTCCAAACTCTGAAAATCACTGATGGTTTTGACCAGCCTCCTTCTGCCACATGCCAGCTTTCCACGGCTAGCCCTCCTGTGTGCACTGGTTAGTCAGTCATGATCCTGTGCCACACTTCAGCTGGATGTGGGTCACCATCCCTTCCGCACTCTGCAACTCCCACCCCACTCACTGCAGTTCTCTGAAACAAAATATGCCTACCTCTCTGTCCAACAGCCTCCATTTTTAATTGCCCTGCTTTGGACTGTCGTAATCCGTCCATATTAATCTTAGAGCTTTATTTAAGTCTATCCAGGCACTCCCCTTCAACTGTGTATTGCTATTGCAACCCGGCAGGACGGCTGGATGATCAGAAATAAGATTTGTGTTAGGTTTTCTGTATACTTCAATATAGTCAACCACAGTATTTTCGTATCAGATTGTTTTGCCAATAGTTAATTTTCCATACCATGGATTCTGCTCAAAATGTCAGCCTTTGCTGCACACTACTACTACACTATTCAGAACAACAGCTTAGGGAAAACCAAAGCCCACTTCCTTCCAAATATTGGCTGATAACTGAAGCCAGTCCCTTATCATTTTCTGGACCTCCATTATGGTCAAGTCACTAGGACTTAGTTTTCCTAAAAGCTGCACCTATTTCGTCAACATAATGCCTTAACTGCAAACAAGTGTGTTGCCAGTTTCCACGTGGTTTAAGAATGCAAAGGTCAACAGCAACATTCCTAAGCGTCTGTGTTTCAAATACCAAGAATGACACATTTTGAAATCCAGTTCTTAAGTTGTAATGAGTACTGTAGAAAACAGACAACAGAGAAACCCTGGGGAGCAGGAAATGGGCCTCCAGCATGATGCAGAGGGGCAGCAAGGAGACTGTAAGCATCACAACAAGCACTGTACAGCCTTGCAGCTAATAAATAGGAATGACCTAAGGCTACAAGAACTCTGACCCCTCAAATCCCCAACATCAAAGAATGCATAGGATGTCCCTTTATTTTACTACTCAGTGAACAAGAGAGATGGTTACAACCCAGGTGTGTTACAAGTAAAAGCAGAATATGAATACGGTACATCACATCTTTCATTCTGATTCAGCATTTCACTCCTTGACTGCACTTTGGGGTACCAAACACTGATTCTTTAGATGCAGTTGTGATGTAAAGCCAGTCATTTTCCCCTCTGCAGCCAGGGACCTGGCTCAGTACGTTTTCAGCTACTTTGTTCATCCTCGGGCTTTATATCAGCTCTAAGCCTACCCCTGGACCTCACTACTCCTTCCTCGGTTAACTGAAGAGATCATCTTACATTAGAAAAGAAGCAGCTGGGGAAGAAAAGGTATATTTAAACTTGCATGCAACGGGAAATTACACACTGTACTTCATGCAAGATAATATTGCTCTATTATAAAAAAGAAAAAAGAGAGTATTTGTGGGTGGGCATAAAGAAAAACATCAAGAAGTAGTCATTTTTTCTAATTGAAAATATTCATGAAGTTATTTTTTAGTGGTGCTCTTATCTCTTTTCAGCGCGGATTACAGTAGAGAGGCAAAAAAACAAAACCATACAACTCCATTCAAATACTCGCTAGACTTTTAAAACTGTCTTAGTATGTGGTACCTTACTATACAACACCTTAGTAGGAAGATTATTCAAAAGAAAATAATTGTTTTTAGCTGGCTGTTTTAAAAATTGAGTATGAAAAAACGGAACACATTCAGCAAGCTGATGTAATGTAAAAATTTAAATACTTACTGCGTAGGAGCCTATGAGGAATGCAGCATTTGCTTGTTTTTTCTGATCAAAGCCAGTATAATGAATTATTTTCTTCCTTACCAATGAAAATGACTGTATCAAGAAATGAACAAGATTATAATTTTGCATTTCAGGCTTATCACACCTTCTTTTCTAAAATTAGAGGAATGTAAGGGCCTGTTCACCTACTTTCAGCCACCTGTATTCAGAGGACCAAGTATTCTGTAGACTAGTCCCCCAAAAGCTTTGGAAGACTCTATTATAAGCCCCACTTAGATTGTTCCCAGCCTAAAACATTTTTGATACAAATTACAGTAATCTTTCTTTTTCTCCTTGAATGTATTTACTGTTTCTGACTCTGAGCCCTGTGTAACAGGTATACGTTCACAAAGAGTAAATACAAAGTGGTGTTCTCAAAAACATCACAGGCATCTTACAGTTGCAATAGTTTTGAAAACTGAATATAGACTTTTTTATTCTTAAAGAAAACCTGACTTTAGATAAATCAACCAGTAGTTCTTTCTAAGGATTAGAACGACTGGAAAATATATGCTTAGATGAAAATATCTTGAAAGTATTTCTAGACTTTATCATGAATAATTTTTTAAAATTTTGTCCTGGCTTTGCATGTAGTTTCTCCAATTATCTTACAGAAGAGGTGGAATCGCATTGCCAATAGAAAGGACACTTACATCTGTGGTGGCAACAAAAGTCATCCCCTAACTGGCGCTTGAAACTGTGTACTTTGATGAACTGCTAAGCTATCATAAAATGTCACTATCTAAAGAGCTATGTTACTTGTTCAGATACTATTCAACGCACTCAAGACAAATAAATCCCAGATCACTAGCACTAGTATGTTCTCAGCAATCCTAACACACCTCTCCTCTGAATATCAAACCAAGATATTCAAAGGGATTATAATGTAGACCTGTGTTGCTTCAGCGCATCCTGTAAACAAAAATCAGTGCCACAGGGACAAAGCAAATCCAAATTATGCAAATTAATACCAGTGACAAACATCAAGAAATGAAAAAAAAAAATCTGTTAAACTATAACGTTCTGCGTACTTCCCAGTTTTCACAGTTCAGTGGCAGTTTCCAGATCTAAGCAGTTTTGAAGAGGCAAACTGTGATTCACATTAATGCTAATAAGCTTTTTTATCTACCTAACAGGTTTTATATCCCAACATCTGTTAGAGGTCAACTAACTTGAAGTCACTGATGTTAATTAATATAGAAACTCTCTGTTTTAAAGACACTATGCTCTATCAAGAGTCCAATCCTGACAATTACTGAGCACCCCTCTGAAAAGATAATCCGCAGTAAGAGCACAGCAGTCTCCTTCAGTACAATGGCATAAACACTATCAAAGATCAAATGATGCCTCTTACCAAAGAGATGTTGGGACCACAAAACAAGCCTAAGTCAAACAAGAATCACCTCAAATAAAAGCATGTTGCAGTGCACCCTCACGCTCACTCAATACCGGCAGATTGCCAAGAAGACTGAATTTCAGGAGGGGAGCTTTTCATTTAAAGAAGTCTGTACCCATTCAACAACTGCTCTTTTAGGAGCTTAACATTAGTTACTGTCACAGTGGTGCATCTTCTGGATCTCAGAAGTCAATGGGTTTTCCCTCCTGATCCTCCTCCCTAAACTCACCTTCATAAAATTTAGCATTTATATTCAAAACTTAGCTGGATTAGGAATCCTGGAAAGCACCCAAACAAAAAAACCTTTGGCCCATTTGTTTCTATTCTTTAAAAAGTCAAGAATAAGGAATAAAAAACCCCAAGCCTTACCTTTAATTTCTTATCTAGCTTGCAGCAGTATCTGTAGACCATTGCCAGATTGAGTGGTCCAAAGTCTGCATAGAAGCTGGCAGGACAAAGGGGAAAAATGATGTCTATAAATGCCTTTTTTTTTTTTTAATTGGATGCACAAAGCAAGGAGTAACGATATGTATCTGATATATGTGCATCATTCTAAAAACAAGAACACCTTCTTACATACATTCTATTTTGTTGGAGAAAACAGATTTGTAATCTTTAAACAGGGACTAAAACTTCTTTGTCTTCCACACACCACCACTCAAAAATAAACTGCAATACTCAAGTTTTGAAAAATTCTCACTACTGTATCACTTTGTGACATCAGTTTAGAAACTCTATTTTAAGAGCAACCCAAAAGCTTTACTTTAGAAGAAGGCAATTAATATCGCTACAGAAAAACGAACACAGACAAAAAAGACAGATTAGTTCTTTCAAAAACAGTAAGCACGCCCTTGGTCAAAAATATTTAAAGAATTAGCAGCATTCCAGATCACACACAAAGGCATACACTGTTCACTACAGGGGAAATAATATATCCATTGTCAGCTCATAAAGGCTTGAACTGATTTTGTCAGGTTTTTCTCTTATTCTAGAAGTTTAGACATTTCACTTGATACTTGAGCAACCAAAGACATCCCCTTCATCTCAGCAGTCCAGCGTGGACTTCTGAATATATATAGTTGCATCATGTTCCTCTGTCTTCTAACCAGAATGGGTACATGAAAGCTTCTGCTTTGAAATGATTTTTAAGAAATCTTGATGGGAAGCCAAGAAACCATTCTAAGACATATAAATCATCATGGCAGGCAAGGCTGAGAGGACCGAACTTGTGTAATTAGTTTTGTAGTGGGAATGGTATGTTTCTGTTAGCTACATTTAAAAACAGAATGTCAATTAGACTGGTTCCTCATTGCTGATGTTCTGACTAATTTATTTCTGTAAAAACCAGGACAAAATATGTCTATACTTACTTCTCATACACGAGTTCATCATCTATGCAGAAATAATGGGTATTTGCAGCTCCACTCTTTGGTTTTTGGCAGAGAATTGCAAAATAAAGGCGATCTGAAATGCAAGAAAATTTAAAGCTTTTATAAACATCACACTTCTCTGCTGAAAGTCTGAAGCATTACCTGTCAACAGAACAACTTTAAATGGTTTAAGATGAACCAAATCTTCTCCTAAGTGTTACCAACCCGGGTATTGTTATTTCTCCGATGTTAGGCCACAAGACACACAAAGATTGAGGCTTTCTGCTCAGCAGTGTTCCCGAAATCCGCAGCTCTTCAGCGTTCTTTACCAAACAAAGTGTTCCCAGGCACGCTACCTGGCTGACGACTTTGCAGTGCAGCAGGAGCCCGCCTTGCACCCACACACACAGCAGAGACCCGTCTCCTCTCAGCAGCAGACCCCACCCGACGCACTCCGAATGCCAACCCCCCCCCCCCCC
>Ga0065711_1027050_pt1 | contig 55005 bp, 38 predicted proteins | sample Hoacrofraction12_FD_59098 | JGI IMG/M metagenome (GOLD analysis project Ga0065711, IMG submission 59098) | Hoatzin crop microbial communities from Cojedes, Venezuela - Epithelial fraction 12 v2 (version 2) | ecosystem: Host-associated > Birds > Digestive system > Esophagus > Crop | place... | reverse complement strand
CTCAGAGGGAAGAAGTTCTTCCTCATGTTCAGACGGAACTTCCTGTGCTTCAGTTTGTGCCCATTGCCCCTTGTCCTGTCACTGGGCACCACTGAAAAGAGCTTGTCCCCATCCTCCTGACACCCACCCTAATGGGTAGGAACCTGTGATGGCTGGGTTATTAAACCTTGTGTGTCCAGGGGAGATGAATTGTGTAATCTCTTTAGAGTCTTTTGTGAGCATTTACAGGTTTCTCCAGACTTCTGAAAGACCATGGAGTATTTCAGCATCACTGTGGAGTTACACGCTCTAGCTGCCTTGTTGAGCACTTTGCAAGTCCCACAGTGTAAATTCTTGCAACTCTTATGACTTACTGCAACTTTTTATCTGACAGTACAATCAGATGCAATGTCTGAGTGATTTAAAAGCTACCTGAAAGTACTATTTGATTCCAAAAGGAGAATTTATTCTTCAATAAAGTGAAGAAATTCTGTAGCGGCTGAGTGGAATAAACAGAAGCCAGGCAGTGCTTAAGTCTAAGATTCTTTAAGAAAGCTCTTGTATGTGAATATTTAACCAAAATAGCAAAATAATCCCATTAATACCAAACGGGAATTCTCTTGTAAATAAAGAGAACAGAATTTTGTCCTTTTGGGTAACTTGGAAGAAAATGAAGGTCAAAGAGAGTTAGATAATTAACAACGTTCCTTATGACTAGTGCTAGATCTCTGCTGAAGTAGGTATTAGGATATCAGCAGACAGATTTTTTTTTAATAGTAACCATTTTTCAAATGTATTTTTCATAATATTTTTGTCTGTAAATTACTTGAACATTTAACTGTGGAGCACTCCTTGCTACTGCAGTTGAAAATCAACATATTTAATGAGTGGCCTGTCACTTCCTATTTTGTTTCATTTTCTGGAGAATGCCTGGTCTTCTGTCTTTTGTAGAGTTTTAATAAGGGAATTAGAAGGTTAACAGATTGAAGAAAATCTGTATTTAGGCACTCCAGTGTTTTTGCTTCTAGTTCTTCGTAATTCCCTGAAAAAAGTAGTTAATTTATCTACTTTGTAATGTGAATAATGTTTTATATATGTCATTGTTAAACAGTAACACAGAAACGTTATCAGCAAAAGGGAACAGACTCTGGTCTTGTTGACAAATACATAAAGCGGGGACATTTCCCTTTCTTTTTAGTTTTGCACTGATGGAGAGACTATTTTAATTAAAATCTAGTACGATGTGAGAGCACATTAAAAAAACACCACCCACAGCATCAAGTGCATAGAAGAAGATATAATTTGCTTGAATACTATAGAGTAGAAATACGATCTTGTCCACACAAACTGGATAAAGACTTGATTTTTTAGAGGGGTTCTTTTTGTTTTAGAAAATCTGTTTAACTTTTGCAAACATAATTCGGTTAGGGTCCTTTCTATCATACCTTTGCTGGGTTTTGTAACATTTGAAAACACAGGAATAAAATACAAGTCAACACCCATGAGAAACATCTGTGTTAGTGAAGTTAACAAGCAGCTTTTGCATCTTCTCTGACATTCAGGATTTCTATATGTGGGGAGTTACTACGGTTTTTTATTGATGTACTACTTGTCCTTTCAAGATGGGAATGTAGCCATAAAGACAGGTGACCAGTGACAGGTTTTTCAGAGGAGTCAGGGTAAGTGTGAATTCACCTCTAATAAAACTGACGGCAGATCCAGTTCCATTGCTGGTGTCCCCAGCCATTACCATGTGGCAAGGTTTTACAGGGAGGAGCCATATGCCCTGGACTACGTTTTTCAGATGTCATGTGGAGCGTTTCATTCCGCTTAGAGTACCTTGCTCTTCACTAGCAGATTTTAGACATGCCTGTCAAAGAGCATTACAAAAAAGGGTAAGCATTTTGAACACACGCTTGTACTCAGCTAATTGTGCAATGTTTGCCGAAGAACCCTGCTGTGAGGGTTGGCTCTGCAGTACTGTACCTCCCATGGCCTGCAGAGCTCTGAAGGAGAAGGGAACAAGTTCAAGTGAGGTGACTTTGGGAGAACCTTTCTGCATCAAGTAACTGATTTTCCTTCTTGCAGTCTCTCACATAGGAGAGAATTTCCTTGCTTCTTTGTCCTTTCTACACTCTCATCCTTCTGTGGATCGTGGAAATGTTCCTTATTAGCATTGATGTAAAACATTAAAAAATAATCCTGAAAAATAGAAGTGAATTAGAAGGAATAGAAAGGAACAGCCCTTCATTTACAGCTTTGCTTTGTTTGTACTTACTATGAATTCAAATGACAGACTTGAGTACATCCCTAAACACTCTTTAACCAACATATTTACAATATTTCTCATAGCATTTTTGCCACTGTAGCACTCGTTCCTGATGGGTCAGACACAGGTCTCTCTTGCCTATCCTAGAATTGTTTCTTTTATTGAATCTGCCTCCACAGCTGCTGCTGTTGCATTTATATCTTCATTGAATTTCACAGTCCCAAAGTGCTTTATTCTATTTCCCTGGTCGGGGGGTATTAGGTCTTACTCCTTTCTCTTCTGAACACAGAACAGAAGCTCTCCTGAGCTCTGCTTTCATCCATCCCATCAGACATCTGTCTTCTGCTAGCTTTCCTGTACCCTCTGTCTGTGTCTGGTATCAAGGGAGTGGGTTATTTCCTGGGTGTCATGTACTGAGAGGGACAAGTTAGTGTGGTCCCAGAAACGGCCCATTTGACAGCTCAGGAACGAGCAGCTAGAAACAGAGTCAGCGTCCCACAGAGTGAAGCTGTCCTTGTCCCTCTCATGGCAGGGAGGTGAGGCTCTGAGGAACTGGTGCGTGGACTCTCCACACCTCCTTTCCATCTGCCTCTGCACGTTGTTGTTTTCTGTGGCCAAGGCAGAGAGATTGGAGATGTACCATATTTATAGATCAGAGAAGAAAATAATGCATTTGAAATCCACTACTTTTATTTTGAAGGGAAACACCTTTCCAGTTTGACGGAAGTGCATGTTAAAGGGTGATAAGGGGGGGAAAAGTACAGCATTGTTATGTGTAATTAAAACCCAGAAGTTTCTCTTGGAATGTTTTCAAGATCCAGCTGGATGTATAAATTCCTTTCAAAAATCCCTGAAACATTCCTTCTTCCCCTTGCCAGATCCCACTGTAAAGTACAGTTTATTTCTTCAACTCTTTCAGTTACTTTGGGACTAAGAAAATGATAAAATCCTTTTCCCCTGAGAAAAGATGGGCGTATTTTGTCCTTTCTTGCACATTACGTACCCTACCTTTTTAATGAGCTCTCTGGTTTACATTGCAGCATTTTCATTCTGTGCTTGTCTAGTCTGATAACCGTCACCATCATTTTATGCTGCAGATTTAGTGAAATAAGACATGCAAAGTACAGTATTTTTAAGTACATTTCGTCCTTTGCACTGGCTGCAGATGGCTAAGTCTTACTTGGATGCATTGTACTTGTCTCGAGTATTATAGATTCAGTTCCAGGGTTTGCTTAAGCTGCTGTAACTTGGTGTATTTGTGCTGACCTGGATGCTATTGTGCCAATTTTTACCAGCTGAGGGCAGGGCCCTTTTTTTAGCTCTGTGACTCAGTTCCTCATTTGCTGAAAAGGAATGATTGTAGTTCTTTTCTTTCACTAGTTGTCTGGTAGTCTGCATAGCCCCTAAGGTGCTCAGAGGAGGATGCTGTCTGACTTGGTACAGCTTCTAGCATAATCAGGCACCAGTCCCAGCTGGAGCCTCTTGGCTCTGAGATGACTACACACCAAATGAACTAGCTGAAAAATCTCCTCATTTGTCACAGTCGTTCCCATGTACCCTGACAATGGGTACGTGCCATGCTTGTGACACTGAGGCCCTTCTTTTGCAGTGCAGGTATTTGTCTGACGTAATGAAGCAGTTCTCCACAAGCAGACCTGGCATTTTCATTGTCCCCTGATACCACCGCATCTGGCCCAAATGCACAAAAAAAGTGGAGTTCTAGGAACAGGAAAAGGTGGAAATGGTTTGTAAGTCTTTAACTGGACTATTTTAATCTTTTTTTGCAAGGAGAGTCTTTTTAGAGATTTTACTGTAATCAGTGTGTGGTGGGCTTTGTTGCTGTGGGATGTACGTCTGATGAGTGTTGCATTGCTTAAGATTATATTGCAGTGATATGTGTTGGTATAACAATAATGGTGATTTCAGATAATTTCAGCTCTCCTTGAGTTGGAGTTGCTCTAGAATATATTAGTTGCTCTAGAATATATTATTTGATTGTAGAAATCTGGTTTGTAACAAGCATTGTTACACAGTTTTTTATCAAAAAATGAAAAAAATGAGATGAGATTGAACTGGTTCAGCTGCTTTGTAAGTGAGAGAATTGCATGCAATTTGTAAATGCAACCATGTGAGTTAAAAAAAGAAAGATAAACCTCAGTTTGCTGTCACTATATCGAGTGTTGCCTTAAGATAAGTTTTATGCCTATCCGTATTTTACATCTAGTTATGTGACATAATGAATCTACAGGACTCAGTGACAGGTAGTACCTGGGCATACTGATCTACCTAGCAACAATACTGAGTTCAAGTAAGGAGAAGAAGCAAAACTAGCTTGGTTGCTCTTAATCAAGCCTTAGAGGGGAACAGAAACAAGAATATGCCTGATATTGTTGGTCTAACTGCATTATTTCTGCAAAGCTGATTGAATGGCAGTTGTTTATACTTCCTTGGAAAGTTTGAAGGCTGTTATATGAGACATTAACAAAAAGACATACTTACTTTTATTGTTTTTGAGTTCTTCTAACATGCTATAAAGCTGCTGCAATTCTTTGTATAACAGAAGGGACATATGTAGTTAATCACCGAGTGTCTTAAGATACTGAGTACAAGAGATATTTTTGCGTCTGCTAGAATCAGACTTTATTGAACTCATCAATAATTAATTCTCAGACGTATAGAGGAGAGGAAGTATTTCCTAGTGCTTTTAGTGATTTGAAATTATACTTGCAGTGATTTCTGATTTTGAATGAACATTTAATTACTCAGCTATATTGTGTTTGGAGTCATGTCCCTGTGGTTGATAGGTGTTGTGTAAGTGTGACCTTAAGTCAACCAGGCTTCTAGTCTCCTACAGGTCAGAAGCTAAACAGTTTCTCTTTTCTGGAATCTGATGATGTTTGCCTGCCCGTCCTGTAACACTCATTAGGGAGAGGAGATTCCCCAGGATAACACTTACCAGATCTGACAGATAGATTGGGGACCAGCATTGCACGACACAGTGTGAATCTGTGTTTCCCACTGGAGCAGCGAAGCAACTAAATCAACATGGCTACAGAGTCTCCCAGATAGTCTCAGCAGTGTGCTGCGGCTGGATTTGAACTGTACTATGTCTCAGCTGGTCCCCAAATAATTAACCTCTTCACTGTCTCTTCCGAGTGCCTAAATGGTGTTTGCAATACAGTTTTTTCATTAAGATTCCTTAGAGCCCTGCATGAGCCAACGGGTGCTGTAGGTGCATTAACACATTGTCACTATTGGTGAAATGGTATGAGCAGAGACAAAACCCAATGTTAATCAAACTGGGAAAGAGCTGTGTTCTTCACCTCCCTCCCCCAACACTTGTTCGATTGCTGCAGTAGCCAGCAATGCTGAATTTGTCTTGATAGCTCTGATGCCAGAGCAACACAGCGTCGGGTAGTATGTGATAAGTACAGCTGGCTCCCTATGCCTTTATTTCCCACTTTGTAAGCGGGGAGGGCAGCCACAGGCATGGAGGGGACTATCCGTTATCAACCAATGCAAGGTGGAGCTGTCAGGGTCTCTCAGCTTGGGTACACCAGGCACTAAATCTGTTTCCCGCGCATGAAGGTAGGTGAATTAAAGAGTAACTTTCAGGACTGGCTCTGGGCAAGGCAGTCTGTGTCCTAAGGTTGCTGGGGGTGGTTTGAAGCACTCATGGGGGCTGTAAGGGGGAGAGGGACCTGGGCCCCGCAGCCTCAGCTGCAGCTCCATGCCTGGCAACCTGTAGCTCGAAGCAGCCGTTTGCAAACAGTTCCGTGTCTCTGAAGACAGCTACTGTGGTGATAGCTGGCCGCTCCTGCCATGCTGGGTGGCATGGCAGAGGGGAGAAAGACTTGAAACTGGCTTGATCCCCTGAAGTTCTCTCCCTCCAGCCAGCAACGCTGTGTGGTGCATCAGTGGCACAGAGGTAGGTGCAGAGCAAAGACAGATGCTGGTGGTGGAGCTCTGCTCCCTGGGTGAAGTACTCACATGGTTTTCATGTCCCAAACCTGGCAGAGCTGCGTTCCTGGTGCAGCCAGCCACATTTCACTTGCACCTTCGAGAAGCTTTTATTCTGTCTTGGCCAGCTCTGTTTCCATCTCTTTTCCAGCAACCATAGAAGCCTATGAGTACTGCGTTTCTCAGTGCGTTTATAGCTTGCACCCCCACCAGCATTAATTATGTGACACAATAATCCAGAAGACTGCACTGTAGCTGATTTCACTGGTACTAGTCATTTTGGGCTGTGATTTTATTTTATCTCTTAGGAGAGACATTCTAGCCCTTCCTTACATACAAAACCAGCTTCGATTTCCCTCTGCATCAGTTCTCAGTGAGCTCTGCCATAATGTTGTTTCCCGTATCAGGTACCACAAGAGGAATTAAATGACGGAAATTTGTGGCTAGGTAATCCATTTTATAGCCTGTAGATGAAAATGAGAAAATGGTGTACCTCTCTGTCTAATGTATCTCGTTATGGATTTAAGGACATAATCCAATAATCCTTCTTGAATGGCTCTTTGCTTTTAGTTTCTCTCAGGTGGTCTTTGGGCTTGACTATATACAACGTGCAGCACACATAAGATTTATAATGAATTTTCCTTCCACTTCAGAACTGTGTGCCCGAAGTGGAGAAACAAGCAATCCTCAACAGCTGCAGTGATACCATGTACAGCACACGATCTGTTTAGGAGTAGGTGGCAGAAAAGAAGTGATCAAGTGATCTGCTTTATCAGGCAGCCAGAGTCAGAGGAAGCAAAAGGGACTGTTTTTTTGTCAAGTCCACAAGTGTACTTTTTAGTGGCCTGTATTCAGCCCGGTTTCTGCAGACTGTGCATCGGAGAAGGCTGCTCAGGCTGTCCAAGCTATGCCCCGCAGCGTTTCTGCAGGCAGCCTGCTCAGTGCTGCAGCAGCCACCTGAGGCTGCCGCCTCCTAGGCTAGAGCTGCAGCATGTTCTCTTGGCTGCGAGTTGGTGCTTTTGTCCTGACCTTAAGTTGTGAAGCAACAGCTACGTCTTCTGAATGAATGTTAAATACCCTTGGGGATGTTTCTGGCATCTGGGCCAAACAATTACTGCACTAATCTAAATTATACAAACTCCTACTATTCCTCAAGGTCAGGCTGCAAAGATTTGCATATCTGGACAAAGTGTTCCAAATACGGGCATGAGGGAAAGAAAAGCATCACACAAACAAGCCTAACATCAGAAACGAGCAGATGATGATTTAAGCAACACAAATACAGTTATACATAAAAGTGGTGTTGAAAATGAGACAACACTACTGAGGCTGCAGAGTCATGATGCCAGAATTAAGGTCACTGGAATAAACTTTTCAGCCCTATTGTGTGCGTGCATTATGATACAATCTTTAATTATCTATTCACATCCCATTTTTCCACAGGACCTCTGTCTCTCTTACTGCACTGTATGAGTGGTGTTCACTTAATGAGAAGCTATTCAATATTTTGGTTTACCCTTTCTGTGCAGTGTGTGGCCCAAGGCCTTACTTACTGCACACTGTTGAAGCCTTGATATGAGGATGAGATCATTCATTTCCTTGTTGGCTTTTCTGTGATGCTCATCACTGTACGTCCTAAGGACTTTTCAAGCATTAATGTATTTATCTTCACCATGGCCTTCACAATAGGAGTATTATTGTCCGTTATTGTCCACATTTTATACTGAGGCACAAAGAAATTAAAGTCCAAGGGTCCCTAATTTGAGATGTCTGAGAACATTATTATGAAAATTTATGTTATTACCTATCTTTTAGCTAAGCAGATAACTAATTAGGGGAGGAGGGTCTAGCATATTCTTTCGTTAGGAGCAGACAGAGCCACATATTTACTTGGTGTAATCTTTATATTATTATACCCACAGCCTTGTTTCCCTTGTAGAATTCAAATGGTTGTAAAAGCAATTTCTTTGCTTGTTTTGAGTGATGAATATAACTGTGTCATATATTTAGCTCCATAGAAAAGACCAGTTACTTTTTACGCTGATCTTAAAGGAGTACAGAGCAATCCTATTTAGGCAGTGCACTACAGGACTCTTGCTATCCCTGTGGATATTTTGTCAGCCCTTCCTGTTCTCCCCAGTGCCAATATATTCAGGTCCAGCTCTCACTGATTTCAATACCCACCATGGGCACTTGTCATTTGAACAAATCTGAGCTTAGTTGGGATGTTGAGGCAATCACACAGGAAAAAAAAAAAAAAGGCAAACAATTTATAACTGCTTGGGAATAGTTTGCTTTTAGAAATTCACAGAGTATCTCACAGACATGTCATGGCAGAGTTGGCTGAATTCAGTTCCTCCTGGCAGCAGTGACCTCTATAACAAGAGGTAAGTGTTTTCAAATCTGCTGCTGTCTCTTGCATTTACACCCTTCTTCCCACACACTTTCCAGCTTGTGCAGCAGATGCAAGTGCAGGAGAACTACAGGGGTCTCTGTCAGTATATGTTCCCACCTCACAATTACAAGTTAAATCCTCTTTAATGAAAAAGGGTCATGTCCTCTGGAACAAGCAGTGTGTGGTCATGTAACTAAGTAAGGATTGTACCATGCATACACACGCAGTACAGATAGCCTCAGTTATCTGTAAGGCATCTCCTATGAAGACTCTTATGCGTCTTCGCCATTGAAACCTCCAGACTGTTCCTTTAATGTAGAATTTTCTGTGTGTATAATTCCTTCAGGTTTTACAAAAAGATTGCAACCTCAAAATCATAAGTCTGTCTCATGAATCCGATGTGTCTTATCAGGGTGCTGGAACCATTTGCTCACCTGCATGGATGTTTGCCATATGAGCTACCTGCTAATAGCAGTGTGTGTTTTTTCTTCTTGTGAGCCACTTCAGAAGGAGGAGGAGACGTGCTTTGCCTCTGGGATTCACACCGGCTTCTTAACAGCAGAGGGTGGTAATAACTGGACTCATGGTGACCAGTCCAAACTCCAGAGCCAAAGAGGCACTGACACTTTCTGACCATTTCCCCAAACTTGGTTTTTTCCTTCCTGTCACTTCCAAACCCTCATTCACTGTTTCACTCTGTGTCCCCATCGTGGGTCCTCCTCGTCCCTGGTTCTTTGACATACCCCATTACTTTTATCCAATTTCCACTTCCAGTCTTGGAGTCTCTCATTGCTAGTCTCCACACCAGTGAATCCTAGTTGTCCACACCGACCCAGCTGTCCAAATCAAAATCTCTCTTTTTCTCCATTCTGGCTCTCCCCAGGTCATTCCCTTTTCCTTAGCCAGCCAGTCCCAACCTCCAGCTCCCATCCACACCATCCTCTCTGACACTCTACCCTCTTGCCTGATTCAAGTCTCCCCTCTCCTCCCTCTCCCTTCATTTAAGCTATTCTGATTTTCCTATCAAATCTTTCTCTCTCTGCTCTCATTCCCCTTCACAGCATGGCCCAGGTAGACACATCCTTCATTGAACTCTGTGGCTGCACACGGATATGCCAATCCTTCTGCTCGGCCTCTTCAAGAGCACCAGTGGGGAGGGAGGAGGACAGGGCTTGGACCACTGCATCCCTGCTCGGCTCAGATCTGGAGCTGGAAGGCCTCCTGCCCCCATCATCACTCAGCTCTGGGCGCCTGGTGCCATTTGCATGCAGGGTACCTGGGATCAGTAATTCCAGGAAAGCTGGCTCTCTGTCACAGAATCACAGAATCACAGGGATTGGAAGGGACCTCTGTGGGTCATCTAGTCCAACCCTCCTGCCAAAGCAGGGTCGCCTACAGCAGGCTGCACAGGACCTTGTCCAGGCAGGTCATGAATACCTCCAGAGAAGGAGACTCCACAACCTCCCTGGGCAGCCTGTTCCAGTGCTCCGTCACCCTCAGAGGGAGGAAGTTCTTCCTCATGTTCAGACAGAACTTCCTGTGCTTCAGTTTGTGCCCATTGCCCCTTGTCCTGTCACTGGGCACTACTGAAAAGAGTTTGGCCCCATCCTCCTGACACCCACACTTCAGATATTTGTAAGCATATATTAGGTCCCCTCGCAGCTGTCCCTCAGTTGCTGTGCGGGGCCAGCTCAGTCCCTCTTTAAGAGCAACTGAGAGTCATGCCAGCAGCATCAGTGGGGATTGAAGGCAAAGGGGGAATGGAGGATGCTCTGTCTCTCTGCTGAGAGTGGCATTTTTGTAGTCTGATGAGCTCTAGGAGCTGAGAGACACTTTGGCATGCTGAGCGATGCACAGTTTGTGAAGATACTTGTTTCTGAACCTTTAACTAAATTCTTGCAACTACGAAAACTAAAACTATTGACTTTTCAAAGGCACCTTAAACTCTTCCAGTTTGGGGCAGGTGTTCACAGGGAAGAAAAAAGGCACATCTCTGACACAAAGTTACTCCCTTGCTAAACTGTATGTTTCTATTTCAAAGCATGAGGCATTTCTACAAAGCAAAGCAGCTTATTTTCTCATTGGTCTCACTCTCAGAAGTGTTCGAGTGGTGCTAGCTGAAAATGTCAAAACCCTAAAACAGAAATATAGAACCAAACAGAAGAAAAAACAGCCTGAGGCAGACACCTGGCATGGGCTGCGTTAAACCCAAGCAGTTAAATTTGGAAAAGTTGTAAGCAGCTGAAAGCAGCATTTCGTACACAGGCACACTTGAATGGTAAGCAGCAGTGCTGTGATTTTTGTCTGTCCTGTATGGTACCTGCTACAGTGGTAACCGGGTGCCCTTGTTGTATGGGTTGTGTGAATTCCTCTAGTGCCATTTCAATAGTAAAATAAACCCCCAAAAGATCTCTGCTTGTAGTGCAGTTTGTTGCACTTCTTTCTTTTGCACTTATACCTAAGGACTGAGAAGGGCGAAAACTGCCAGCATTTCCCATACAGAGTTTGCTTGCTGTTTCAGTCAGTGAATCATAGAATCACAGAATCATAGGTTGGAAGAGACCTCTAAGATCATCAAGTCCAACTGTCAACCCAACAACACCATGCCTACTAAACTATATCCCAAAGTGCCACATCTACACGTTTTTTAAACAGCTCCAGGGATGGTGACTCAACCACCTCCCTGGGCAGCCTGTTCCAATACCTGATCACTCTTACAGTTAAGAAATTTTTCCTAATATCTAATCTAAGCCTCCCCTGATGCAACTTGAGGCCATGGAAGTGTTCAAAGCCAGGTTGGATGGAGCTCTGAGCAACCTGGTCTAGTGGAAGATGTCCCTGCTCATGGCAGGGGGGTTGGAACCAGATGATCTTTAAGGTCCCTGCCAACCCAAACCATTCTATGATTCTATGATTTCCTCTCATCCTATTGCTAGTTACCTGGGAGAAGAGACCAACACCTGCCTCACTACAACCCCCTTTCAGGTAGTTGCAGAGAGCAATAAGGTCCCCCTCAGCCTCCTCTTCTCCACACTAAACAGCCCCAGTTCCTTCAGCTGCTCCTCATAAGACTTGTTCTCTAGACCCCTCACCAGCCTTGTTGCCCTCTCTGGACATGCTCCAGCACCTCAACGTCTTTCTTGTAGTGAGGGGCCCAAAACTGAACACAGTACTCCAGATGTGGCCTCACCCGGGCCGAGTACAGGGGCACGATCACCTTGCTACTCCTGCTGGCCACACTATTCCTGATCCAAGCCAGGATGCCGTTGGCCTTCTTGGCCACTTGGGCACACTGCTGGCTCACGTTCAGCCGGCTGTCGACCAGCACCCCCAGGTCCTTTTCTGCCGTGCACCTCTCCAGCCACTCCTCCCCCAGCCTGTAGTGTTGCATGGGGTTGTTGTGACCAAAGTGCAGGACCCGGCATTTGGCCTTGTTGAAACTCATACAGCTGGCCTCAGCCCATAGATCCAGTCTGTCCAGATCCCTCTACAGAGCCTTCCTACCCTCAAGCAGAGATCAACACTCCCACCCAGCTTGGTGTCATCTGCAATCTTACTGAGGGAGTACTCAATCTGCTCATCCAGATCATTGATAAAGATAGTAAACAAGACTGGACCCAAAACTGAGCCCTGGGGAACACCACTTGTGACCGGCCGCCAACTGGATTTAACTCCATTTGCTACCGCTCTCTGCACTTGGCCATCCATCCAGTTCTTTATCCAGTGAAGAGTGCACCTGTCCAAACCATGGGCAGTGGTTGGGAGGGGTCCAAAAGGAAGAACAACCTCTGCCCCCTTCACCTGCTGAATTTCAGATCAACAGAGATGAGGCCCTTCCCAGCTCTCCAGGACTGTGTTCCAGGATCCTGGCTCCACTTTCAGCCTTCGCTCAGACAGTGGCTCCAACCTGACGCAACTTTGTTAATTTATGGGCAAAATGGTGATGCTCAGAGTTTCAGCAGAGTTTTAGTTAGCCACTTCATTTAATAGTTTCTCAATCTCATTTTCATAGTCATTTTTTAAGCAATAATACTCTTGCTTTTCCTTTACATAGCACTTGTAAGTACATGCAACTTTAAACACTGAAAAATATCTGAAAAATGTTTTCATTCACCCTACAGAGGTAGTCAGTAAATTTCCACAGTGTGTCCCAATGCAAATATGCACAGTTATGATGTTTCTTCTATAAAGAATGCCTTAGTGAGTATTGCTGAAGGGACTACCTGTCAGGACAACATTGTCCATCAAATGAAATTATTTACTCTGTCAATTACCAGTATTCTTAGTTTACAAGACACAGATTGCTATTGGAAATGTGGAAAAGCAGTGAGAGTCTAAAAAGACAATAGTTAAACTGCAGATTCCCTTGGGAATGAGATAACCATGTCTGTATAGTCACACAGAACCATACTGGCATACAGGCTAGATGGGCATCCAGGCTGTAAAAGAAAATTAAATGGCATTATCAATATATTTTATGTAAATTTGTAAAACATTGAAGTCAGAATGAGAACATGAACTCAGTTCTCATTAGTGATCTAGTTCTAAAAGGGGACAGATTCTGGCAGAAATCCTTGTGCAGAATCATACTCATAAAAAGAGAAATTCAGAGTTCAGATATGTGATTGACTTTATGTCACGAAAATCAGTGAAAGCTTTTGGTGTTATTTTCTGGGAAGTAGAATGTTGTCATTAGTGCTAATTAAGTAGCGGAGCCTTGAATAACTGTTTTCTGTGAATAACTCTTGTTTTCTCTCAAATTAACTATTTCATGAGGCTTTGTTTATTTTTATTAACAAGAGGATTTCTGTGTATCTAGTAAGGATTCATAGAAGACAATTAAGTCTTTAGAATTAGTTGTGACAATATATACTGGAATTAGTGTACGTTTATCAAGGAGATAATAGTACTGCTTGCTTCTTAAATGGTTGTTACAAAATATGCAAAAGTGACATGAGTGATAATATAGTTGTAATTCAACTCAGCATTTAAAGCAAGAAGTTTGGCAACGGACTGCAGGAAAACTCAGAGAAGTTGAGAAATGCAGATGATTTGAGAGGGGGAAAGTCATGAACATTTTAGGAAGGAGCAGTTAAGACCTATTCCGCGAACTTATTTTGAGTTTCTTATGAAAGGTTTGATCATTCTAATTAATTGTTAAGGAGTAGGCGATACTTTGATCAACGTTTGTATTGATCAAGATTACAAGAAGATACAGAAATGTTACGGTGAGCTTTATGTCCTCAAGCCTCATGGATCTCCTACGCTGTGTTACTACAGGAGCTTCTAATCTTCCACAATGCTTACCTGAGCCATGATTAAAAAAATTTCTGTTCTGGTCAGTATTTTTTATAGCCCTGATCAGGGGAGTCTGTATTTTGTGAATATCTGTGATTTGCAGTAGAAACACTATGAGATGGAGCTCTCAGATCCGTTCAGCATCTTCAAGGTCTAGCAGGGACTTTGTCAAAGTACATTAGCAAATGTTATTTTATTAATAGCTCAGCTTTTGAATTTTTGCTTGTAGAAGCCAGTGAAATTGCTTTTAGGCCAGACCAGAGCATTTGGCCAACCTCTGCTGTCAGGCATGCTGATGCAGACCAATAGCACAGTAGTCTTTAATTCCTTAATAGTACATTGCTATAATAATAACCTGTGGTGTGGTTCTAAATTGCTTTCCTGCATTATACCTCTCCACCTCCGATTATAGATTCTTGGAAATTGCAGAAGTACTTGCTGTAATCTGGATTGCTCATATTTCTTTCATACTTGCATGCTTTGCTGCTATGCTTTGTCCATGCGAACTGGATGAACCTCAGTAAAAGTGTAATGAGTCTGAGGATACATGAAAGCAATAGTCTCTGTTTTCTTTTAAAAACATAGCAGCAAGAATATTGCTCTCTGGGCTCCAAGGGGATTTACATGTTTAACAGCAGAAGTGCCCAGCCAGTAGTCATCACATGGTAGGCAGCACTGCTACAGACTAGCATGCCCCTAAATATATTTTGTAGTGCATTTCTCATATACCTGAACTGCTACATTTAAGTGTGCAGGTTTTATCTGTTCATTATTTTGGTAAATGTAGGTTGCCCAGGACCCTCTGATGTATAATTATATGTTTGAATGAGCACAGCGACTTCACTAGCAGACATTTGTTCTGTAGACATGCTAGGAGAATTATAATTGATGCCTTTTTTTATCACTGAATGAAAAAAGATAGAAGTGCTTCTATAAACTGAAAGTTGAAATAAATTATGTAAAATACATAATTCGCATAATGACTGTCCCTTTATAAATGTTCGTATTAAGTAACCATATCATTTGGGATAATTCCTCCTTGAGGAATGCTGTGACAGAACAGCTCATTCATTATCTTGACTTGGTGAATTGCTCTAAAACAGCTCTTCTGATGAGAAAATTGATTTAGCATTTCTTTAAACAATTGAAAATAATGCTTGAATTCTATATTTTCCTGTCCAGAAAATTTTAGTAACTCTCTGCATTATATGGCTTTGACTAGTTAAGCTGGAACTCCCCCCAAAACACACGCATCTACCTCTCCTCTACATGCATATACACATGCGGAACCTTACTTTGGAACCCCACCTGGTCTATTAATCAACTGAGAGAATAATCACTCAGCTGCTGTAATGTAGCTCCCTTGATTCATTGATGCCAGTAATTAAAAGTTTCAAGTCGTACTTGGAAGTTTGGAAGCCATGCATTTATCTACAGGCAGCAAACTGCATCTGCTTACTGCCCTCATTAACAGCATCTCTGAGAGCAGGCAACATGTCGTTTCCCAAAACTTTTTTCAGGAAAGTTCGTAAAATTAAAAATATAAACTACTGAATAAAGTCTGCCACTAGTAGATTTTAAGGAGAAAGTTATGGAAGAAAATACAGTAAGGGGAAAAGCACATAAGTGCTTTTGTTAGTGGCAAAGATTACAGAGGTGTAAGGTTATGTGGGTGGGTGGGTGGAAGAGAGCCAAATTTCTGAAAAAACAGATAGTGGAAGAGACTGTCTTCCCCTCCAAAAAGAGCTGCTCATGAGGCACTTACAATTGACCCCAAACAAAATGCTCTGTAGAAAGAAATTAGCAAGTTGTGTTCCAAAAGTAACATTGGCAGTGAGGTGGAAAAGGGATTTCTTGCAGATCAGAAGCAAAAACTGAATAGAAGCATTGCAGGAAGGCATCCTTCAGCAGGGTCTGTTAGTTTGGATAAGCTTCTGCCAAGCGTTGTATATATGGTTTCTTATCTACACTGAATTCCCAAATCTTTTGAGGTTGTCCACCCTGTCTCATCTGTCATTTTTTAAAAATTATAATTCAGCCTTTCCTTGTGATCAGCATAGTTGCTATATTTAGATTAAAATCTCACTAGAGAACACTGTAATTCATTCGAGGCACACCACCAGCCTCTGATTTTGTCTTTGAGATTCAAAAGGACACCTTAACAACATTCTCTTTGCTCCCACAGATTTTGATGGGGAGAGTTTTGAAATTCAAACCAAACTGTTGTGTTTGTCAAGACCACGGTGAGTTTGTGCAATTAGAGCTTGGTTCAGTGTGTTTTTGACAGGTTGTCCCAGGAGGTTTCTAAACATTGAAAACCTTTTAGGATGAAGATCATGTTTTGTTCATGCGCTTGGCAAAGGAAGATAAATTACTCTGGTGTAAGAAGCTGAAATTACATTTTTCCTCTCTCACATTCAGGAATTGAGCTTTTGCACTGGGGTCAGGGAAGAGTCTGCAGACAAAAGTTGTGTTCCCTAATTTTCCTTCACATTGGAGGCTTGTATTTTGGGGTTTATGATTTGGTTCATTCTTTAAGGCGTGTAATTTATGTATGCATAATGTACAGAGAGCACTGGCAGCATTTCCCTAAGGGATAAGGAAAAGAATGGATTTTTGGAGAGGAGAGGGCAGATGGGAAATGGAGAGAGTAAGTAAATAATTTCTGCATCTGTTAAATTACATACACTCTCTGTAATAAGAGGATATTTCATGTCACAGTGAATGACAAATGTAAGGCTGTGGTCTATATGGATGATGTAATATAATAATCCAAGCAGCACACTAGTTTTATGTAGCCTCTTATTATTACTGAAAATAATAAAGCTAGTAGACCTGTACTTACATAGGGAGACTATTGTTTTCTTATTTTTCTCAAAGTCCCGTTAGTCAAATGATGTACAATACAATGAAAAATAACAAAAAACTTATAGTGGTTCTTAGCAGCTGGATTTTCCTATAATTTTGCTTTTGTGTGTTGATGAAGTTGAGTATGTTTGGTGTCTGATGCAGTAAATTATTTTGTAGTTAAAGAATGTCTTTTTTTAGAATTTGGAAAACTATATAATCTAATAGAATAATACAGTTAAAATTTAATGCACTTATAAAAACACACTGCGCATCGCTTTGAGGCCTTGATCCAGTGCTGAGATCTGTACTCACCAGAAATCATCTGAGAAGGGACCACTACTGGTGTAAGAACCTCTCATTTTATCTTTCACAGTCTCTTTGTTAAACTGGGGGGCACCTTTGTGTTCACATCCCTTTGACCTTATCTAGATGACTGGTGAAGACACAGTTGCTGTTCAGCATCTCTGTCTCTGAAGGGACACTGTAACACAGAAAACCTGCTGGGCTGAAGACTCTGAGCTGGAAGTTTCAGTTCTGTGGTCAAACACAGTTTCCTGGGTCCTGGAATTTGGCAGTCTGTATCTTGTGCCCCGGACTGAGCCTGTATTTCACACCAGCACAGTTAAGAAGGTTCTTGCCTTTTGTTTTAATGGATTTGTACTTTCCAGGAACTCTTCCAGTCCATTTCTGTCAGAAGAGTGGGCCATTGTGTTCAAATTCTGTTGAAATAGGTAGTGGTTTGTGCTGAGTTTTAATGTCAGGTGGTGAAGCGAGATGCTCCTATTTGATGAGGATGCACCCCGTCAGAGCAGTTCAGATAGCACGCTGCTGTTTAGCTTCCTGACCTGGTGAGGGAGTCAAGACAAACTGTCTCATATGATGATTCACAGAGAAAAAGTAGGTAGATCATGACAAACACAGAAAAAGTATCCAGAGGTCATTAGATCAGCCATTGTTGCCAGTTAGGGCTTAGGTATTCTGAAGAACTTCAGTGTGAGAAAGGACATCTGCTTGGTCAAGCCATGAATGGCAATCTAATCCACACAATAAATGTTAGAGACTGATTTGGCAGCATGTATAATACAAACAAAAATGGACAAAATAAATGCCTGTATAACATACCCATTTCCACTTGTGTTCTAGATGGTTGATGACAGTTTGAAAACACATCCCAGAGATACTGATAGGCAAGCAAAGCTGATTTTAATTTTACATGCACACCTCCTAAGCTTTATGTGTTTCCTTATATCCTCTTTTGCTACCCAGATGTGTTCACATAATGGCTATGCAAACACAATGTGTGCATTTCCTACTGCCGCCCCAGGTGGTACCAAACAAGCCGCTGTTGCTTTGGGAACAGATGTGCCTAATAGCCACGCCACAACATTTGAAGATAAAACTGGGGGTAGAGGGGAGCATGGGGGAGGAGTTCAGGAATGGGATATGTGGCCTTCGTTTCCTGAAGGCAACTCGTTTGCAACTACAGTATGCTGCCGCTGCTAATCCTGTTAGCAGGTAGAAGCTCAGGACACAGAAAATTACTTTAACTTCAACTAAAAAACAAGAGAGGGAGCAGGGAAGACCAAATATATTCCATATTACTGCTGTCCCTGAAACAAGACCTTAAGTGCAGATAGCCACATTTTGCAAAGTCAGCCTTTCTTCTTTCAACATCTACACAGTTTCCTTTTTCTTTCCTTATATATTAAAACTAGTATATTAATTAGAAGAAGTTACAAGGAGGAAAATAATCTTGGGAAAAAAGTTACTACTGATTTTTTTAAAGGACAGGGAATTTGCACTGACTTGTTTGCAAACCCCATGTTTAGATTTATGAGACACATTTCTCTCTGCGTTCCATATGTATCCAGTGTTTTAACTTTCTATCTTAAGCTCTGATAATTCTCTCAGTATCAGTCAAATGCAGCATACAATCCTCTCTTTTTCTTCAATAGAAAATTAATATTACTGTTTCACTACTTTAATCACATCAAGCTGAACCCTGCACAAGCACATATGTAGTTTACAGCTACAGCTAAACCAAAACAAGTTGGATGAACATTTCAAACTGAGGCCATTGGTCCAAACCTGTGACTTCAAATCGTGCTTAATACCAAAGGAAAGGTTTATAGTTTTGTTTGTAACCCTCCCCAAATTTTCTCAGAACAGGTGATGGTAAAACTCTTCAGAGCACATGTGATGTGAAGGAATTCTGTCCAGAACAGAATGGCTCCTCAGTCATCCATTTCTAACATTGAGGCAGCTGATTTACTTTCCATCTACAGTGAGCGATATATGGTAATCCGCTTGCTCCAGATACTCTTCATTTCTATAACACCATTCTTACTACGTTGCAAAGCTCATAGCGAGGAAACTATCTACTCAGGTATTTTGCTGCAATTCTATCTTCCTGGGTTTGGGCAACACTAAAAAACACTGTTAAGATTTAAATATCAGGCAACAAGGAAATTCATATATATGGGTATTTGGAAAAAGAAATGGACAATATACTTCCAAATGCAGCTGAAATTAGCTGGAGACAGTTACCTTAATGCAAAATGACTTCAGAACTCCAAGTAGAGCTTACTGTTCTCAAATAGGTACAAATGTCATTAGCAGTCTTTACAAACCCTGAAATGCTCCAGATTTCATACTACTGTTCAGCTGCAATGTGGGTATATTTTTCACAATGCAAGGGTGTGTGTATTAGTGTGTATATACTCATATTGTTGAAGATGATTACATAGTAATGTGTTTATAATTTATTTTTATTCTCCACATCATAGTCAGATATTTGGTCTTCTAGGGTACCAGAAAGATTGACTGCTCTGTTGTAAATGATTTCTCTTGACAGCAAGCTGTAGTCTTGGTAAATCTCTAAATAGAAGTATTGCATGTTATTAGCGAATGTTCATTTCTCCTATTCACCACAGAAATGGCTTTCATAAAGTGTGTTGCAGAGGTGGTTAGAAAAACCATGACAGTTTCACATAGGGAACAAGGCACAGTTGCTTTGCAGCAGCGGATTTCTTTGTCTCTTACAGGTGCACAATATTGTAAAATTATCACTTTATTTAGCAGCTTATCAGCCTCAAGAATTAAGTAGACAAGCTCACACTGGTGTTTCTCATCCAGATGAATTACCCGATAGCCACTTAGCTCAACCAAGGTCAGACATGAGTGAGACAGTAAAGCAAGAGTAAAAGCTTATAAAACTTGGAGAAACTCAGAGGCAAAATAGAACATTTACTTTTGAGCAGCATTTTTTTTAATCAGCATTTTCAGCAGTTGTGAATAGCTAATCAACAGGCGAGAGTGAGTTACAAAGAGGAACTTCACAATGGCACTGAGATGTATGAGACCTCACATTTGCCTGATGGAAAAACTGGTGGACTTGCTCCTAGGACATCCTGGATCTGCATAGAGACTGTGCTTAGGGATGTCTGCTGCACCTCTGGCATGGATAAAGTTGTTTCACCTCGCTCCTCTTTGACTCTCATGAGTAACTAAAACTTAAAGGGCAGCTGCAAGAAAGACCAGTCCTTGCCCTCAGCGGGGAATGGTGATTACTGTTGTTCCTGGTCACTGCATATCTCAAGACATGAGACCTTCTAGTGTCTGTCCTTCCTTGTGCACTGGCTTATTTTCAAAGACAATTTGTTCCTAATGTAACAGAAGGAATGGATAGCCATTAATTCTTCACACTACTAGCAATATTTGTCTTACCAAGGAACTAGCAATGGTCACTAAGAACTGGGGCAGTGTTATGCTAGGTGATGCTCAGAGACAACCAAAATACAACTGCAGTCCTAGAGCATTCCGTTGCTAAAGAAAAACCAAGAGTTATGGCTGGTTATACAGGCAGGTATAAGCAATAGTGACTTCACTGGTGAGGATGACAGGTAATCCAGGATACCAAAAGGAGAAGGCTCTGCAGCTATAGGGAACTGCACAGGGGAAAGTTTCTTTAAATAGAGAAAAGATCCATAGCCTGAATTTATAGACTGAAGGAGCAGCTGTCGTATAGACAGTCTGTACCTAGGGTAGTGAAAGATCTGAAGGGATTTGAATAGGAAAGGAAGTGCCCTATGTTTTATTTGATCAAATAAAGAGTGACATGGTCAAAGAAACAGACTAGGAGAATGGTTTTTGCAGCAGCATTTCAGTATCGGTGGAGAACAGCTGTGCTTGTGAAGACCAGAGGGAAAGGTGCCAATGTCACTGAACAGCAGATGACAAGAGCCTCAATACAAATATTAGCTGTGGTGTTTGATAGGAATTGTCGTATCTGTTCTACGTTTTGCAGAACAGATCTGCAGTATCAAGGCACTACCGGGTTGTGAGGAGTGAATAGATGATACCCAAGCTATAGTCAGAGGGGAGAGAGAGGCAGTGCTGTCTATCACAAATCAGGCATCTGCCGGTGTGTATAGGCACGGATATGGATTTCTTACTTTATGTGGTCTGAAATTTTGAGATTACTTTGAGCTTCGTGTGGAAAAGACAAATTTGGACATTTCAGTAGCACTGAATGGACAATTTGGACATTTCAGTCACTGTTTTGAGGACATGTGCATACACAGCTTTGTCTAGGCTCAAAATGCATTAATGTGTAAATTCAAACTGTAGAGACTCAGGGCTTGTTTGGGACCTGGGTGGCCTGGGAATTGTTGCCTTTAAATAAGCAGAAATGGATAATAGACTAAAGGATTCTGTAATGATTTTTTAATGGAAACGGTCATTCAAGGCCAAGCACACACATAAAAAGAGGCTGTATTGCTGCTTTTAACTCTCAAGGAGGGAGTTATTGCTGCCTTATTATCATTTTCTCAAATAAGAGAGAAAATGAGCAAGACTTGCAGTGGTGGTTCTAGAGAAGGGCCAGGGGCTTGAAGAAGCTAAGCAAAGACTGAGTAGAAGAGCACAAAGGTGATGGAGAATGGCAGCAAGGTTGTGGGATGTCAATGCTGTATATTGCCGTATAGTGCAGGGAGAGTCTTTCTATACCCGTGTCTGGTCCTGAAAGCTGTCTTCAGTCTTCCATCTCAGCAGTTTGAAGCTCAACTGAAGCCATTATTCCACTGTTATAGTGGATTTTCCATGTTATGAATTCTTTAAATCAAGACTAAGAGAAAATGTGTAGCTGTGCTGGAATTAGGGACTTTGTGCAGCAGTTCCTGATGAGGTTTTGTGATTGTTACTGCCGATAACAATCCAAGCAGGTGAAGCCAAAACAGATGAGCAGATCAAATAAATCTTTCTGTACTTGAAAACTGTGAATAGATTAGCACTGATAGTACCAAGGTGAAGCAGCAGGTCTTTTGAGGAATAATGTGTCATCTTTCACTGCGGGAGCTAAGCAGCCCCACTGATGCCATACAAGTATACGGGTGGTAATGTTAAGAGTGGATGTATATTTTTGGTTTAGTGAGGGCTAAAACTTACAGTGTCTATCAAACTTCCTTCCTTTTCAGATAAGGTATTGGCAAAGAATAGGAGGCCAGAAACTGAGCTGTAGATTGAATCTCACAGGCATGAAAGTGAGTTCTAGTCATGGCTGCTGACTTCCCTCCTTACATATGTTTGAATGAGATACTAAAATGATGTTTGTACTTTAGCAGCTCACAGCTGCAGAGATCTCAGCTGTAAGTTGCTGCACTGCAATGAAGTTAGAGATAACCGCAGCGGGACTGGGCCTTTGTCTCTGAATTCCAGCTGTTCATTTCTTACTTCAAACACTTGCAAAAATACATGGCCATTGCCTTGAATTAAATTTCCTCTAGCTCTCTGCCTGTCTATCATGTTCTGAGAGTTGAAACAAAGCTATCTAAGAGATGCAAAGATACCTGAAAATACACAGCCTTCTACCTCATAAGTTAAAAGGATTTTTATAAATTAAATAAAAACTGCTATAGGCAGTTTCTGGAACAAGCACACATATACACATTCATATATGCATGTTCTCACTTCTTTCCCTCTATCTTTATATATTTATTCTGAGGTGTTTAAAGTACAAGTGTGTTCCTAGCATTACATACAGCATATAACATCACTAAAAGCAGAAATATTCAGTATGTGTTTGTCTTCTTTCATGATTGTATCTGGGCAGTGTTTATATTATTTTTGGTGTTATTTTATATTTACTGTGCACCAAACACCCTATGAGCTACACTCAGACAGGAGGAGAGATGAAAGCATGACACATTTGTTTGCCATGAAACATTACTGGCTTTTAATCCCGGTCGCACCTTCTCTATGTCTGTTTTCCCTGGGCGGAAAGGGGCTGGTGGCTGAGGGATGTGGGGTCCTGTGTGCATGAAGCGTGGGATGCAGTCTGCTGAGAGCTAGCATCGCCCTCCCAGACAGCTTACGATCCTTGCTGAATCCTGCCAACACCTGGTCCTGGTCCTCTGGGGTTGGGAGGCATGGCCCAGAGCCCACAGTGAAACACACCAGGCAGCAAGGAGCAGTCCTGCAGCCATCCAGTGCCCCAGCACTGGGGTCAGGACAGGGCTTCCCCAGGCAACACCATGTAATGGCAGAGAAAGGCCAGATCATATCAGAAAGTGTGGCTTTGATGCTCAGTTAACATTACTAAAAATATCTTTACCTAAATATGCACCAAATCAGTGCTGCCAGCTCCACTGTAGGGTCGTAAACCAATGTCTGGCATTGCAGCAGAGAGTGTCTGCATGTTGGCGTGCAGAACTAGACGCAAAGGGGAGAAAATCAAAATACCACGATCTCCTGTTTTGCAGCATCCAGTTTTGTCTGTGCTTCTGGGTTTGATGAGCTAGCTGATGGAAATTAGAGGTGCTCCCGTTGCCCATTGCAACACTAGGATGAATCCCTCAGCGATCTGAAATTCATCCTCTGGCTGCCCTTTCCTCATGACTGGAGTGAAGTGAGGCAATAACCTCATTTGATTTGCACATCCCACAAAACTTGCCAGTGAGGTTAGAGACCTCTGTGCAGCTGATTTAAGCCTGCTGGTTCTGGGTTGGTTTCTTCTTCATAAACTGCGCAGAGCTACGCTGCAGACCCCCCAGGTTGGAAACCACCGAAGTAGGTGAATATTAGAAATTTGATGCTGATGGTTTTAAAGAAGAAACAGTCTGTTCATGCAGTGTGAGAGATACAAATATGAGCAAACAATATGGCTTTATTTTTCAAAATGCACAAGTAGAGATGTGTTCTAAATATGGTATTTTGGGCCCAGTTCCTAATGAGATCCTAGATACGGCAAGGTGCAGGCACCTCAGCAATAAGGACTAAAGCTGATCAAGTGAGCTCCACATAATTAAGAGCTGAGAACTTAAAGAACATACTGTGTGTCACTCCTGTCCCAGAGGTGAGCACAGACTGACAGCACAGACTGATGTCAGAGACCATGGAGACAAAATACCGTGTATGAAAGCATGATGCAGACCTGAGCTGTGATCCAAAGAGGGAAGCAGTTGGATTTGTGGGCTTGTACACTAGTGCTATTAGTGTACCTATGAACAAATGGTGTAGGTTATTCCTACTAAGCACCCAGAATTTCTTGGAAACATGGTCTTTTGTTTGTCAGTAAGAAAAAAAGTGGTAACAGTCAAAAGGTTTTGGACAACACTTTCTTAGAATCTAGATAGCAAAATGGCCACTTTGTTAGGTTTGGATTTGACAGCCTGATATTGGCATTAGCCTGAAAAGTTCATATTTGTCTGCTCGTCTCCTGCACAATAGTAAGAACACAGCTATCTGTTCACAGGTGATAATGTCACCTAGACAGTACATGCTCACACTTACCAAAACTGTGAGTCAAATGAAGCCCCGAACGGTATTTAATCACCTAGATTGAAGCTTCATTTTCCTGAGTGCTGTGGCTGTATTGACTTTCGTGGAAGTCAGTAGGTTTAACTCATTATTTTAGTTTCCTTTTTTTTAATATTGCCTTCAAACACATTTTATTTGTGTTTTGTTTTCTTTTCTCTTTTTTTTTTTATTTCTCTTTTTCCAGTGGGACTGTTCTTAAATAACAGACTTTGTAATCACACTGACAGAGGTGTTACACTCAAAACGTTGTTTATGGGCAAAGAAGAAACACCTTACAGATAAAGCCAAGAATTTATTATTAGTATCATTTAAATTTTAACAGTGTAATCCAAGAATCATTATTAGTTGAGATCTAATTATTACAGAAAATAATACTTCTATGCAGAAAATATTTCAGTAATAATAATAATGGCAGGATTGTTACACACACACTTCTTCGTTTCTACTGCTTGTCTTGGTGTGTCGCCTGCCCTCCCCCTGCTCCTGTGGGTCCTGAAACGGGCAATTTCGGGCTGGTGGGGGTTGGTGGGTGCATTATGGTGTGTCACTGGCATCTGGAGTCCTTTCCTGGGAAGGATATGATGTTCATCTTGATGGTTGCTTTTTCCTCACTCTAAGATCAACCTGGGGCCATTTTTATGCTTGCTAACATGCTTTTAAACCTTGCTTTTTCTTCATTGATCTGGAGCTCCACGTTACAGCCAAGTTTGCTTTATGCAGTACCTTTCATATATATTAGGTACTTTTTTGTTCTCTTTGTTACCCCTAAAAGCAGGTCTGCATTTCTTTAGCTGACCGCTGATGAGCTGTTTATAGCTGTGGGGTCTCCGGTGCCAGCATGTGCCCATCTCTTATCCTCCCATGTCTGCCCTCCCCTGTGCCGCGTCCCAAGCCTCCACTCCTCCATGCTGCTGCTGTCCTACCAGGCTGGTATTTCTGTATACTACGGAATAGTATTACAATTGTAAAGCCGTGGTGATACCATACAAAGGAAAAGCAAAAAACACAACAAATAAACTGTAGCCAGCTGGTCAATTAGAAAAATCGCTGTTGTAGCTGAACCGGGTAAAGCAAAGCTGCAGGCAGGTCAAAAACAGTTCAGAGAGAGCACGTCTGATAAGCCTGGGTCCTGAAACCTTGCAGACTCAGTACTGTGACCTGTTACTAGCAATGTCTATACCGTATTATGGGGCTACAGAGCAACAGAGGTCATGATACAGTTCAGGCATGCTTCACAGTATGGGGTATATGTGTAGAAAATGTGAAATAATGTACTCATGAAAGGTAGCTGTGGTTTGGAGTGTCACATGTTTTTGTAATGGACTCTCCACTCACTTGTCTATTATAATGCAAACAGTAGCACACTGTTGGGGTAGGATCTCTCTGTTTTACTTTTGTTTTATGAAATACTTTCCAGTCTCAATAGTTGTTTGCTGAGACAAATAATACAGTAAACTGCACATCTGACAGAGCTGGCATTCTAGTTACTCATTATCAGGTAATATTCATACAGATCAGAAAAAATGCTGAAGTTTTTAAAAGACTCAGATGCAAAGACAGTCCAGCACAAAATTCTGTATGGTGGAATTTTATCTGTAAATCAGTGAGAGGCACAGTAGGAGCACTGGGACAAGGCAAGAGCAGGAGGCGGGATTTAACGTCCCTTGTTTACTTATTTCTAATGCAGAGTCCACAGCTCTCCATTCGTTTATCTTCAGGAATACATATAGTATTTCTTCCTGTTTATTCCTGGGTGAAAGTATGTACGAATTAACATGAGACACAAAGCCAGAGATGTATGTTAGATACTGTGAACTGAGAATGTACACCCATAAATTTTTTATCTTTGGGCACTTTTTGAATGTCTGCCACCTGTAAGTGGATGGTTGCAGATGCAGTGTAAGGGACTGTGCAGCTGGGCAGTTAAAACCATGCCTCGTGACCAGGAGCGCGTGCATTGCATTAGTGATAAGGGAAAAGGAGAGCATCCTTATTTCTCTTATCTTCTGCATCTGTAAATTGGCACTTTTTGTATCACTGTGAACACTGAGAACCAGGTACATGGGGTCAGGTTTTCTCCTTGCTTGTACTCCTGTTAATCCATTTAACTCAGTATCATGGTATGTTATCACAAATCAGCTGCTGTTAGTGTTTGGGCCATGCTATTCCCTGCTCATAAAACTCTTCTGTTTCCCTTCCACTGCAGAAAATGTTGGAGCTGCTTAGCAATTTTTGGAAGTCATATATAGTGATTTATCTTTCAGAAATAATTTCTTAGTTTTGAATAATTTCTTTTTTCATTACCCTGGTAGGAAACTTTCTAGCCTTATAAAACTGAAAAGAATTGACATTGGTTCTCTTGGGGAGATGGCTGCACTGGAATGGTTTTCATGTGAAGGAAGCACAAGCCACGGAGCTCCTCACATTTCAGATTCTCTTATTATACTTTTAGCAATCCAGGTGCTTCTTGCACTGTCTGGTGGGATACAAATCCAGGTGTATACATGAGAACAGGGCCAGTATGTTTTAGCAGCAGATCACCGTCTGCAGTGCGCCGAGTAACCACTCTGTCAGCAATCGCACTGCTTCTAGCACTATTGCTAGACTTTCAGTTTTGGCTGTAATGAGCCATGTTATTATACCCTTTTTCAAGTGACCAATGGTGGGTGCAGATAAGCAAGCGAAAAATTCCTTTAAATGCGGCTCCTCTTCACCTGGGTTACCACATGCTACCAAAATATGCATAATGGTAGGTAAGAGCTTCCACATTTCCCGCATTGTCATCTAAAATATAGCAGTGGAGAAAACTGTGTTTGGATTAATTCAGGCAGGTTATGTTGAAGGGCCTGCACTTGCAGGGAGTGTTTATTTAGATGTATTAAGGCCAAATACAGAAAACACCCTCTAAGCTGAACAAGTAGAATACAGATGTATGAAATGTTAGAAGCGGTCAGGCCTTCTTTGCTAGTTTCTTACCCGTTAACTGTTTGCCAGATTTGTAACAGAAGTTGTAACCAGTATTGCAAGGCTGCTGTATAGGTATTCATATGCTTAGACTATTTTGTACTATCAGCTGGTACAGTGGATTCAGTATTGTGGTTCTGAAGTGAACTTAACCATAGCACATAATTACATGGAACTGAAGTAAAAACCATATTGCAGTATCTAATATAAACAAGGTATTCTATTTCAAACGGTTCAGTCAAACTGGAAGTAAGAAAATCCAATAATGGGAGGCTTAAAAATAGAACCTTTCCCTTTTATTAATTTGAGCCATTTTAAAGGGCAAAAATATACCATGAAAGCTTATATTTAGGCTCTTACTTTTCTTTTTTTAACAGGACTGGGAGTTTCCACATTTTATGGGTGATGTTGAAGTGAATCTTCCAGGCTTGCCATCTGCACACATGCAGTTCAAAGTACCTTATTTCCAAAAGATCTTCAAAGAGGAATATCACATACATATAACAGGTAAGTAATCTTATCGACAGTGACACAGTCACACAGTGAACTGCTCCTGTGTAATAAATGTATGCTAACATGTTCTTAACCACATAATTTTGTGTGTGTGTGTCCCAGATTACTATTTTTCTATCTGTTTATCTGTCTATATCTGTGTCACCCATATATAAACATCTCAGGGAAATGAGGAACCTATATCTTAAGAATTGGAGAGACCTGCTGTTTTTCATAGATTTCAGCAACTTCTTGTGACACTAAGTAATACCTAGTGTAGCTTCAGAGATATTTTATCTAAAATTACTCTCCAGGGGAATTAGCGGCTTATTTAATTTCCAAATCTCTTATGTGTTCAGATGCCTTTGCTGTGATTTATGCTAATATCTTTTTATAACTTTGTTCATTCTCATCTGGCAAAGGCCATTCATAACCATGCTTCCATCAGTCATCTAACCAGAAGCAGACAGTTAAATAACCTCAAATAAAATAGAATTGCAGTTATTCAAATGGATGGTACATATAGATAAAAAAGCACCTGATCCTGGCATATTGTGAGACAGTATTTTAATAACAGTACGGAATGAAAAAGAGAAGAAGGTTAAATAGGGATAAATATTTTGGTTTTACCTTCAGGCTATGCAGAAGGAGCATGGGTCCTCTCTTTATATCAGGAAGAGGTGGATAATAATGGATAGCAAAAGAATGCAGGTGTGAATTGACAGGAGTCTTTAACTGCTAATATAAACAGTCAAAGCACATGATACTGTACTGTAATAAGATAGATGAGAGCATCCAATGACACAGCCATATGAAACTCCTACAGAGCAGGCACAAAAGGAGCATTCAGAGATGATACAAAGATAAGGCCGAAAGCTAGCAGGTGAGTCACAAGCTCACCAGGCAGCAAAAGCCAAGGGACAAAAATGTGCCGAGGAGGAAATGATGAACCCAGGACTCAGTCAAGATAGGCTTTTGGCATTTTCAGCAGAGACGGCAGAAATCTGAGTGATCAGATTAAAAAACATAAAAGGAGAGAAAATGAGTGCAAAAGGTACCTGCTGGCTATTGAATGAGGGAAGGCAAATGGGCCAGTAGGAAGTACAGATGGAGGGATGGAAAGTTTTTCAAAATTGGATGTAGGTGCCCCCCTGGAATACTGAGAGAGAGCAGACAGCCAGCAAGGAGAAATAAGGGCTGGGGCACGTCTGAGTGAGACCGATTGAGCCAGTGGTGGTTTGTGGAACAGGATGAAGTAAATGATCTCATGGTCAGTGACTGAAGGTGTGGGGTGAGAGAAGATGGGATGTGTACATGATGAACACATTTTTATCTCCCAAGTGAGCAAAAAGGGGAAGGAGAGGGGAAAAAAAGAGTATAAGCATCAAATATTTGATGTGAATGATAGGCATGGTGTTCAGGGATAGTGAAAAAGATTTTTTTTTCTACTTCTGAAGACTAGAGCATGAATTTGGAGGGGTTCAGTCCCACAAGGCTCCCAGATGCTCTGCAGTTATTCTACTGTATAAAGAGAAGTGTGAACACCGGCTGAGGCATGGTAGGGTGGGCTGTGCCATCAGATACAGAAAATCAGGATATAATTAATGTAGATGAAAAATAATGGCTAGTAGAAGAGAGACTGAAGAGCAGAGAATGGTTTTGCATTGTAGAAGACACAGGGATATTGATGATAATCAGGGAAGAGCAAAGAATAAGCAACAGCAAAGAACATAAATTAGGGATCAGAAATACAACTGCTAGCAGTGCTGCTGTTTGAAAACAGACCAACCCAGAGAAACCAATATTTATGCATTGTAGAGTCTTCTGCAGAGAGGACTGGAGGCCTTTCTGATTTTCTAGCGAGAAGGCATTCTTTTAATGAGGATGAGCTAATGAATAGGGACTGAGGAATATTTTTCCCTGCTCAGCATGAACAAGATCCACTTATTAGATTCACTAGACAAATCAATCCATTTGACTGCACATCACGTAGTCTGTCTACTGAGTGCCTGTTTTATCTCAGTGCTACACCACCCTTTAGGAGATCTAATAAACAGCCATAACACATGGCACAAGAACCTCCCTTTGGGTAAGTTTTACTTGAACCATCTGTTCTTACCATCAGTTCTTTTCTTAGGTTAGGGTATTGTCTTGGATCATTTTCAAGCTCTAGTTATTGTGGGGATGTGTATATACTTGTAATTTTCTACTCCAATCCAGGAGCTGATAAAAGAAAGAAAGAAAGAACTGGTTCAATATATTTATGACAAGATGAATGTAATTCAGCCTCAAATGAGGGTAGAGAGTGATTCACACGAATGCAACTGCAGCAGATGACATGGGGTTGGACATTGATAAAGGCAGAAAGTTTGCTGTATTTAAGCCCTGTTTAATATGTGGGATCCAGAATGTTGAATTTAACCATAAGGCCTGAATACCGTTTGGTTTAGTACTTGCTATGGGGATAAAGTCAAGCTGTAAATCTGTGACCTGCGCCCTGATTTGTAGAAACTGGAAACCCTTTTCTCCCAAGTAGCAAGGAGAAAGAAAGCATGGGTGAAATGCCATTTACTGTCATTTTCCTGGCAAATTTTATTCCTCATAAGTTCTTTTACAGTCTATTTTGGTTGCTGTTGATTGATATAAATAAGAGCAGCCCTAGGATTCCCCTGAGCAGCCCTGTTTGGTGCTGGGTTCTCTAATGAGGAGTAAACGACTTCAACCCACCTTTCTGTCGGTGTGTGTTTAATGGCTTCATACAAGTTCTGTACAGATGAAGGATTTCACAGTCACATGATCTGTGTTACCAGCTTTCCTGATTTTATCACAACTTTTAAGACAGTTGAGTTTTTTTGGGGGGAGGGGGGAAGAGGGTTGCTATTTTGTCTTAAAGTCTTAGCTCCTGAATTCAGTGACTGTGAGAATTTTGGCTTTCATGTTTTTTGAAATAAAGCTCATGATTGCAGACAGGAAAAAAAGAAATGTTGCTTTTGCATAACTCCATGTCTAAAAAAGCAGATAAATAAAACAGTATGAAGTGTATTGTTTTTAAGCCATCTTACTACTTTAAACCAACAACATGCTTTCGTAAGCCTGATTTCTGATTTCTAAATGTTGTCAGTTGCCAGTAATGTTGAATTAACATCTGCAGCCTGTAACTGATATGCTTCAGTTTCATTTTAAATATAGTAAAGCATATCTTATTTTCACTGCTACGGTACCACATTTTGCTCAAATTTCTTTGCGTCTAGGAACTCCTAGCAAGCACTACTCAGTATTAAATATTTTTGTCCTGTTTTGATAGCTGCTTTTATCTATGAACATCAAAAATAACTTGAATTCCTGCATCTGCTTAACTCATCTGGATTTCCCCTGACAGATGGTTCACTGCGATGTGTGTGTTTTCCTTCTTGGACTGCTATTTATGAAAATACATAATCTATCCTAGTTTCTATAATATCCAGGGAAATTTGTAAAATTTAAAAGTAGATTTTGTTACTTTAGATTCTTTCATGGTTAAAAGGCAGTAGGGGGCCTGGCTGGTAGCCTTTAGTAGTAGCACTGGAGATCCAAGAGCATCTGCTGTCAAGTACGTGCGTAAGTTTCAAATAGGAGACGTTAAGGTTTAGGTGTCAAAACAGATGGGAGAGGTTTTCTGGCTGTTCAGAAATGTATTTCTGAGTGCTGATCTATCAGGAGTACCCTTCCACCCAAAGGAGAAATCATGACCTCCATGGCTGGCGAGTGCCTAGCATGGCTGGCTTGTGGAGTTAAACCAAATGTGTGTCTATGTTCAGGCCAAGCATGGCCTACACAGGGAAGCCTGAGGGAGCCTGTGGGCAAAAATAGAAAGGTTAGAGGTAAAACCAAAGCTGTCCATACACACAGATGTGAAAAAACCTCAGAGGGTTTGTGGCTTAGTTCAGCTGTGAGGGGTTTGTATGCATGTATCTAGCTAATAACACTAATGTGACAGAAGATATGAAGAATGTTTCAAAGAGACCTGAATGTTTTACAGAGGTGTCTGAATGTTTTCAGACACAGATTGTAAATGAGAAAAGAGTCTGAAGTCAACATTTCCTACAGCACAGCATAAGGCTACTTGAGTCTATCCTTAATAAACGGGATTTTCACATTTCCTCTTGACCTCAGGAGAGATGCTGAGGACTGGCTTCTACATGAGATCCTTTATTTAGGGCATGACTGCTCTGTTACAGAATGGACATACAAAAATGAAAATGCTCCAGAATCAGCAGCTGGTTTGGGATCTTTGGACCTGCCTCAGTTGCCCAGTGAATCAGTTGCATGTGGGATTGTGGACTGGTTGCTGAACACCTCGTAGGCCTTATCAGCCCCTTTAAAAATGAGCACTGCTCAACCATCTTGTTCAGATGGCAGAAATAGGTGCCTTTCTGGAGAAAGGAAAAAGAAAAATCCATACCTCTTTCACCACGACAAAGCATCTGGCATTCATGTGGGATGCACGTTTGTTGTTCAGCTTCAGTAGGGAGGGGAGAGTTTCTAAGCAGAGTCCTGTATAGGCTGGTGTTCACAGCATGGTCCTACGGTGAAGGTCCAAACTGCTGTAAATGGAGATACTTCTAGTGTCAGAGTTCCCATCTGCTGAGTGCTCTAGCCATGAGGATACAATGTCCTCAACGGCCGTGCTTTCTCAGAAAATAAGGATTGAGTTTTCAAACCCAGATAGTGGTCGTATGTTACAATGCCTAGAAAAGGGCTTCACATTCTGCATCACAGCCTCACAGAGACACCAAGCATATGCTCTCAGCTTGCTGTGTACCTCTGATTTTTCTTTTGGGGGATCCTTATTGCACCAAATGTCAGTATTGCACCACATTGCCCAATACACCAAACCAGATTCCTGGTTCTCCAGATGTCGTGCACAGCATGAAAAGATGCCAACACTGTGAAAGCCAGTCAGCAGCCAGGTCTTTTTTTAGGTAGTGCATGGCTGAATGACACAGCCTTATTTCCTATGTAAGCTTGATTTATGACTTAAAGTTTGCAATAAAAAACATTATGCTAAAATTAAGTTGCAATACATGATCATTTCATATATGTAGATTATACATGTGTAAAATGTTAAAGGTTGGTGTGTATAAAAAGACTCAAAAATTACTTGTCATGGGGAATTACCATCAAATTGATGTTTCTGAGTGGAGACTATCAGGCCTCTTGGTTCAGTCTGTTTCAATACATTTATCACTGATCTAGAAGGGTTGCATGCCTGATAGAACAGCAGTAAAGTACATGTCTTGAAAGAGGGATGGACAGCAGAGGACACTGTATTCCAGAAAGAGGCAAATCCTTTCTGTAGGTAACCAAGACAGCACTAACTCCCCGTCATTTTGTGTCTAAGGAGATTAACGCAGCCCTTGGCTACAGGGAATACTGAGTAGGAGTGGGAAGATGTCATTGTGTTCATATATGGTTATAGTGAGACTGTTACTCTTACACAGTGTTTGGTTCTGGTCACAACAGTTTTCAAAAGAAAAGGAAAAATCGTAGAGCTCATTGAGCATGACAGTGATGCAGAGGATGGAAAAATTGTCTAGAAATAAGAGATCTAAAGAGTTTTGAGAAGATCCACTATAGAATGGAGGCAGGTCTCAGGCAACTAGCTGCCACTTAGGCATACAGGCTGCAATTTGTCTGAGCTAACTGGGGCATCTGCGTCAAGCTGTTTGTCTAAGCACCCTTTACAGTCCACACTGACCCAACAATCCCAACAGCAGAGCTTAAGGCTGTGCTCGTGCCTGCCTAATGCTGTCCAGGAGCTGAATGAAGGAGTTTCAAGTTCATGATTTTTATGAAACAGGAATAGTTGAAATGTAGATCTCTCATATCAGGTGAGCACTCAAAGTCTTAACATAAGAGGGGTGGAGCCTTTTAGAATCTTAGAAGAGATTCACAATTATGAAACCACAGTGTAGGATAGATACTGCATGAAGCCTGAGATCAGTATTTACCTCTATTCAGCATTGTCGGTGTTTTCTGCTAGCTTCTTAGTCAACTTCTTCACCAGCAGCAGGCTGCCATCTGAAGTCTTACTCCTTAAGTGATTTTCTCTACACGTCACGTTTAGGAGAATGTGGTCACAGAGGTGATTGCTGTGAAATCCACTGGGTGCCATCATGCCTAAAGAGGCAGTAGGTCATAGCGCAGCACTGCAACCTCTGTTGCCTTTGTCAGTCATACCTGAAGCCTACAGTCAGGGAAACCCTAACCATGTCTTTTGGCCTGTATAAAGGCCATCTCAATAATGTCTCCATTTCATTACAGTTCGTATTTTGATCTCTCAGTAGTCTTTTTTCTCCCTACAAATCTTCACTCTTGCCATGTCAAGCTGATGGGAAAGAGCAATACTGGGCCTACATGAGTTTTTCCCCTCCCTACCATCCCTAGGGTCTAGCAGATCTCTCTGAAAAGTCACCTCTCTTGGCTCTGCAGAAACACAAAGTACCATGGATATTTTGATGAAGCCAATAACAGAAGAAGTGGAAGTTTTTTCAGATGGGCTTATGTTGCATTTTCCTGGGAAGACAGTATGGCTTAAGGAATAGAGTTTGGAGCAATGCACCAAGGGGTTGCTTTCTGGTTGAAACAGGGAGTAATATTTGATGACAAGTCGTTGTTTCAAAAAGTGTCCAAGTGAACAACCGTAACAGAGAAAGGAAGTTTTGAATGCAGTAAATTATGTTTTGTTTCAAACTGGCCACAGAAAAACAGATAATGGTTATAATATTTGTTGCATTGTCATTTGTGTTTATCCTGTTTTCCGAAGGAAGTGAGGATTATGTGATCATGTCCTCTGACAGGGTTGGTCTCTCTCTCTATCTACCACTCAGTCAGCATCAAATAAACTTTGAACCCACAGACAGTTTCAAAAAACATTTTTCAGAGGGTGGAAATCTGAAAAATAGTGACATTATCATTGTGTCCTAAGAGATGATGATTAGGTAAAGGAGAATCATCGAAGTTATTGCCTAGCTGAGGGCATATTTTATTCATATTTTAGCATCATTTTCAGTGACTTGGTGTTGTTTTAAGGAACTTAAATATTATAAAATGTGGTGATAATTTTCTAAAACCCTGATTTTCTTTAACAGGTTAATTATAATATTGATGAAAACCCAGAAAAAAGATAGAGGATCTATTCAGGAATTATGTGAACAGGACTGGCTGCAAGGTCTTTTCACTGTAGTTTGATTTCTGGATAGTGACAATAACACAAGAGAATGAACATTCTTGTTCAATTTCAGTCTAAGTGTAATCCAGACTGAAGAGGACTGTTAAACACAATTGCTGAAACACAGGATGTTACCCTCCTTACCCTCCTGGAGTATTCTGGTCGTACAATTTGAACACACAGACTTTCAGGAACTGGATTTGATTTATTCTTTACCAGGCCAATGACATGCATCATTTGATAGATACTCTGATACGTTAATTTTCTTTTTCACTTGAAACATACTCAAATACGATTCCAGCATAGACCAATATCGTTCATCACCAGGAGGAACATTCCTCCATTAATATCCTTTTACAGAACGCTGACATGTAGATTTGCTGGGTTGTTGCATGATGCCAGTCATCACTGCACAGGTGATAACATCCTAACATATGTGCAGCTAGAATGTAAGAGATGCTTTGACTGTGAAAATAGTATAATTTGTTTTGTGTATTCATAGAATAATTTAGGTTAGAAGGGACACCTGGAATTCATGTGTTCCGACACCCTATTCAAAGCAGGGCCAACTTTGCAATTGCAGAAAGTTGTTTTTTACATCTTTTGGATGCTCGGAGGAAGCATGCAAAAGAGCAATTTTAAATAGTAAAAGGAGAAAGGCTTCCTCCTCCAGTATTGCAGGAGCTTAGTGTTAGTCAATGAGTCACTCCTTGAAGGAGTTTCTGCGACACAGACTAGAGGAAAAGCTAAGCTGACTAGCCTCCCAAGACTAAAATCAGCTCTTGCTATTTCTCAAAGGTGTGGTATCTCTAAATAACAGTTTATCCAATTGCCCCCACCCGAATATGTCTGCACACCATGGTTGGTATATCAAACAATATATGTACGTACTCTTAAAATTTACATAATTATCAACCCCAGAAACTTCAGGCATTTCAGTCATTCCTGTCATATAAACAGTTCTATCAAATATGGCTTTTTCATGGAAAATTTCCACATGAATATTTTTTAAGCCCTGGAATTAATGCATTTTTAGGTTTATTGATCTATACCACATCATCGAGTGGTCTAATCAACAGGTCACCTACAAACTACAATGTGAATTCAATTGATATACTGCTCTGCTTGTGTTGCAAAGTTATTTTATTATGTGCCCAGACCTTACTGTGAAATACTAAGGGATGTTCAGCATAAATCTAATTTATGGTGGAAATGTTATTATAACTTTGCTTTATAGATTAATTAAAAAATGATTTTTTTGTTTTCCGAGTAGCTTTCGTATGTGACTGTATTTGTACTGCTTCTAAAATGGATATGTCAGGTTACAGAACTTTCTTTTTCCAAACAGGCAAATGGTTTAACTATGGAATTATCTTCCTTGTTTTAATCTTGGATCTGAATATGTGGAAGAACCAAATATTTTACAAACCTCACGAATATGGTCAATATATCGGTCCTGGACAGAAGATCTACACAGTGAAGGACTCAGAAAGCTTGAAAGACCTTAATAGAACTAAGTTATCGTGGGAGTGGAGATCCAATAACACTAACCCATTGACCAACCAGACCTACGCCGAAGGAGACATGTTCTTGCACAGCAGATTCACAGGCTCTAGCCTTGATGTCAAATGCCTGGCTTTTATTCCAAGTTTGCTGGCTTTTGCTTTGTTTGGTTTCTTCATCTGGTTCTTTGGGCGATTTCAGAAAACTGACCAAGGCATGGAGAATTTAGACAAATCATACACAAGAATGAAACGAAAGTCACCGTCAGATATGGGAATGACAAGGGAAAATACACAGGTGTTAGTTGAAGAACCATTAAGTTTTCAAGAACCACATCTTGTATCCATAAAATCAGACTTAAGTGAAATAGTTTTTAACTCTTCTCTCCTAACTTCTGAAAACTTGAACGCACAACTGAATGAACAAGATAGCCCGTTACAGCCAGTACCAGAGTCCTCTGTCCCTAAGAGTAATCCTGTGACATAGAGGCAAATACCCAGGAAAATCAGTTTAAATAAGCAGTTACTATAAGATTTCAGTTTTACCTTTTGTAAGTTAAGATTTACATAGTGTTTAGAAGAAGAAACTCAACCTATACCAAAAGGTGCTCCGCATGCTTTTTCTAGGAACTTTGTTTTCTATTTGTATTAGTACGTGCCTACTGTATATCTAACATTCCTTTATAGATTGCTTTCCAAAATTGCACAAGCTATTTATTAATGCATTACCTTAACTGTATAATAGTGTATTAGATGATTACTTGCAGGTATAAAATTCTACCGTGGTGGTGCCTTGAGACATTAAACTGTTTTTTAACTCAACACCAGATGTAGAGCACAATTCTTCTGATCTGTTTTGCAAAGCTTTTTGTATACAGTTATTTCAAGTATCATTTGATGTCTTAACAGAGGAGATAAATACAGTTATTACTAAAGAAGGGTTTCTGTTAGGACATCACAACTTGACTTTGTTATTTACTTATCTGTGAAGCCAGGGACTTTGATGACCGGACTGCAGAGAAGCATGTTGATTACCTTTTAATTTTTGCTGGCTAGCTGCCAAACACAAATACAGATTCATTATGCGGTAAACAGCAGAGTGATAATACAGCATGGGTCACTACTTGTGAAAATATGGCTTTCTCCATCAGTAACAGCAGTTAGGTGATAATGCCTAATTATATTTTTCCTAATTAAAGATAAACTGCTCCTTGATTAAAAGTTTTGCCCTTCACCTTTTAGAAACAGAGGTGAAAATACATGGTTGAAGCAACTTTTTCCATCATCACACCAAACCCACGCAACATCAAAGAGCCAATGGAGTGATTACAGCAGAGGACACAAAGCCCATTAAATCCAGTATTTGTGCAGTTCAGTGCAGATATGGACTGGGCATGCGCAAAACATACATATGAAACATACCATGCATAGGCCTTCTCCAACTACTGAAGAAATGTTCGGGAGTTTTAATTAAAACAGATTAATAGCTGAATTTTATTGTACCCTTTTTTTTTCCTTCATTCATTATCCATCAATAAGTGAAACCAGGAAGCAGAAACGTAAAGAAACTGGGTTTTTTGCTTTTTTGAGGGGGACTTTGTGATGTGGATTGCTCTGCTGTATGATCATACTATAAGGACTAGAGAAATTGCATATCTAAAACATCAGAAAGATTCTGATTCATTTCTAATTTAGTTTTATAAATTGTTGGTACAAGTTACTACATAATAAGTAATTTTTAAGTCTGAATTATTTCTCTGTCATTTACTGGTGTTGCTGTATTTTGTCTTTGTGACTTTTTTATCTCTGCTCTTTTGATCTATCTGCTTTTAATTTTCTGGAATGCTGAATTTAGCATGCATAATAGAACTATGCATTAATCAACTGTCACTTGAGAGCCAATTGTAATAAACATCACTCAACAGTTGTTTATTATGAGGCAGTAAAACATCTGTTAGTTTTGCAATTTTTTTAGACATTTTGCCCATGCATTGTCCTATTTAAAATCGTAAATATTTCTGACACTAAAAATGACAGGCGGTATCACAGTAATGTCAAAATCAAATATTTTGCTTATGGAAACTTTAATGTTTCATCAGGAGAAAGTTCACTTTATAATCAGACTAAATTTTTATCCATTAAAAATTATGACTAAAAATAAATCTATTAGCTTTTGCCTGCTGCAGCCTATAAATTTATTTCACTGACTTAAGATATAGTAAAGACAAGCCATGAATTATTAATGGTAAAATACTGTGAGAACCTGCTTGTACTATGTAAGAGGTGACTGTATTGATGTTTGACTTTCAAACAGCATTTGATTTGTTCAGTAGCTTCAGAAATAGCTGATTAATTTTGCAGATACATGCTTCTCTGTATGTTTTGGATACTGTAAACCCAAGTACTGAAAATCTCCTGTTAACTCATTTCTCCTTTTTGTGCATGGGAGTGGTTAGATCCATTAATATGTAGGCAGAAAATGAAAGAATTACTTGAGCCTTACAGCTTGCATGATTACATGACTCTGAAAAATCTGTTATTAAGCAACTGACCACAGCTAAAATAATTCTGTGACCTCACACTGAGTTAATGCTTTTAAGGTCATTATAAGCTTGCATGAAAGAGAGAAAAACATCAAATAATCCTAGATTTTGCCTGAATTTTTAAATTAATGGTCAAGTAGAGAGACTGCTTATATCATGAAACCATAAGAAGTTAAAAGATTCAGTCTGACCAGTCACCATGGTCAACTGATCAATTTAATGAAAGGAGAAAGGACTCCTCAGTTGTATGGGAATATCATTTGTAAACACCGACACAGATGGGAGAATAGAGGAGTATTTCCACTCTCCACTTCCAGCGCTGAGTTTGAGAAGCCTGCGTTAGGTGGCTAGGCTTACCCTGAGCTCCTTCTGAAGCAGGCAGAGACTGGGGAGCTGAACACCCTAAAGGTGATTCAGTATCTAACTTAGCCATTTATCTCTGCATTAGTAAGTAGCACAGCTCAGCAGGAGTGGGTTTGTGGAGTGAAACTGTTGGTGCTGAGCACCCAGTGCCCACACTTTGTGCATTTCAGGGTTTTACTTCAGTTTAGCTCTTGTCTGGTGCTTATGAACTGAATGCATGATAGTGGCTGGAGTGTGTTTCCGACAGATCTCATCCATGTGCAGAGACCATGCAATTTGAATCAGGAGAGAGTAAGCGCATTCCTGAGCTGAGCTACTAATGCAGTCATCCTCAGTCTTCTCCTGAAGCAACTTGTGTTCCTCCATGGACTGTAGAAGAGTCTATGGGAGACTGGGTGGCTAAGTAAGAGGTCTAAATCTGGTTACTCAAAATCATAGAATCATAGAATCATAGGTTGGAAAAGACCTCTAAGATCATCAAGTTTAACTGTCAACCCAACACCACCATGCCTACTACACAATATCCTGAAGTGCCACACCTACACGCTTTTTGAACACCTCCAGGGATGGTGACCCCACCACTTCCCTGGGCAGCCTGTTCCAATGCCTGACTACTCTTTCAGTAAAGAAAATGGAAATATGCCTCCTCCAAGCACATTCATTGTTTTCAACTGTTATTCATTATTAATATTCTGAACTGCTTTGCCAATTCAAACCACTCTGAAATGCTTTCCAGTCTGGTACCCATCACTGGGACCTTCATATGGATGGTTGACCTTTTCCTGAACACCTAACTATTACACAAATTTTTTAGGTTTTTTTTCTTTTCCTGAAGAAGTTTAAGAATACACAGAAGGGAAGAAACTTGAGGAAGTGTCATTTTTTTTCACACACTGCACAAGTCTCTATTCTGCCTTCTATAATAAACCATCTAGCAGCTGCCATCACGACAGGGCTGGCCTGTTTCTGCTTTGTCAGAGATCAGATTTGGTACAACATTTCTTTTTTTGCCATAGTTACACTGTACAGTGATGGATAATAGATACTGCCTGAAATAGCATACATAGAAGAGACACCTCTAGGATAAGCACATAAGATTTATGAGCCCACAGGTGCCTATAAATTGCCTTAGCATCCTCGGCAATTACCTTTGCTGAGGTGGAAATGACATGGAGCAAATAGAATGTAAGAATATTTGTACAAAGTACATTAAATATAATATTCATGCTTATGAAAGTATATATGGATGTCTAAAATCCAGTTGTATAAGACATGTATGTGTATGTATGTTAGGAGCCTAGGGATTAGTTGATTCTGTTGGGGGAAACTACTGAGCCTCTCAAGCAGACAATTTACTGCTTCCCTCTTTATTCTATCTTGCTCCATGAGTTAGTGACTCCAGGTTGCTTCATCTCCTCTGCCTCCACTTCTATTGCCTAAAAAATACAAAACCAAAAAAGAACATTCAATAGCACTATCTGTTTCCCCAAATCACATTTCTGTCTAATTTGTGCAGAAAGTAAATTTGTTCTGTTTTAAAAGATTTCTGTCCTCTCCAGCTAGCATTGTCATACTCTGGGCCACTGCACTGTATTACGGTACATGTTAAATTATTGCTTTTCCTGCGGTCAGTGGCCTCCATCATGACAACCACCTATAAACAAAGTGCAGACGCCTCTCAAGGACTGGAAAGGCAGCAATTCAGATACTGCTTACTAGACTGGCAAGTTCATTGTCCCACAAGTGAACAGGTTATGACTCACTAGTAAAAGATGTAACAGATTTTTAATACACTTAGCGTCCTTAATTTTAACAACCTCCTAGGAGGGGCTCAGTGGGAGAGGACTTTTTATCTCAGGCTGTAAAGGTGAAGTAGTTATGGTCCTGCAAGCAGAGTATTTCAGCTTTTTAGGGTTCATTTAAAAGTAACCAGTTTAAACTTCGAGCAGATTGCAAGAACCATAAAAATTAGACAGGCCAAACTGAATAAGAACAAAAAGTTGATTCACTTGCAGCTGCCCGGTGCAGGACATAGACAAAACACACATTTATGAGATGTTAGAGTGACCCTGTGCTTGGGACTATGGACTGTGACATGCGAAGATTCAAACTGTATTTGTTAACAAACAGTTGCAGTCCCTTTATCAACAGAGTTGCCCCTGCAAACACCAGACAGACCAGCTCCTCTGACATACGGTCTCTCTCCTGTCCATCCATTTGTAAGTTGCAAATGACAAAGGGGTTGTTCATTTCCCTGTGCACTGAAAACTGTCCTGTGGGGAGCCTGGGCTCCCTGGATGTGATGTGGCATGCCATTGCGATGCCTAGTGTGCAAACTCCAAGCAGGACAACCAGGGACAAGCAAAAGGAGGAAGCCTGGTCTGTGAGTTCCACAGCCTTGAGGTGAAGAAGAATGGTTTATGTGACCATTTCAGAGGCAAATCAATATAAGTGGAAGTCCTGTTTCATAGGAACACGAGGGGACAAATGGAGAGACAGCAAATCACTATAAATCCTTTCTGTCCCATTCAGATATATGAACCGAAGCAGCAAGTCCCTGTTCCCAAATTCTCACAAACAATTCGCAGCTTCCGGATGACTTCTGGGTGAGTATCTCTTCTGGGTGACGAGGTTTTAACACTGTCTGATTTCCCTCTTAACACTTCCTCTGCACGGGGGCTGTCAGCAGTTTTTCACTGTTTGGAGGAAGAGGGTAGCTTTCTGAAGAAGAAGTAGGGAAGAAACTTGTGAAGGAGAAACCCCATGAGGCTGGTACTCTCCACAGAAAACTCCTTATTGGAGAGAGGAAAAGCATAAATCCAGCTGCTTTGCAATAAGGAGTGTAGCAGCATCAAACCCTTGCAGAAATATGTGTTACAGCAGCAGCACAGTCACAGAGATACTTTTAATCTCGTGCTTTTCCTTTGATGTCTGGCAATTGGGGGTCTGTGGAAGAGCAGCTTATCTGATTCCTGCAGGCAGGTTATAGACCTGGGTCTCACACTGCTTTGTGACATCTGGAGCACTTCTCTGCATATTGAATTCCTTCCTCGCTTCCTTTTTCCCCTTTTCTTTTTCTTCCGCCTAAAGTCTGTTTCATTCTTCTGGTTTTATTTCCAATAATTTTTTATTGTTAGTGACCTAAACCGCAAATCACCCACCCAAGGCCCGTAACTGCTGTTAGTGATACAGTACCATCTGTACAGAGGCTCTGGCCAGCCAAGGAGATTCTGCCAAAGCAGCAACAGGTGCCCTTCCTAAGGCTCTGTCGCAACCTGGGGACAGATCTAGTGCGAACATGGCTCATTGCAATACTGCGTGCTACATGCAGAAAGGCTTTTGGTCCTGCTAACCAGGTCCCTCCATGGAGCATTACAAAAGGAATGTTTACAGACAGGGTTATTTTTATGACTTGATGTATTTATTCAAGAAGAGACATAGCTGTATAACTTCTTTAAAACACCCGGAGCCCTGTCTCTCCTGTTGCAACCTGCGTTGCTCTCAGCTACAGGTGAAGGAGACATGAGCCACGTGAAGATAACAGATGTTTTCCTCATCTGAAGTTGGCCTGCCTTCTAGCTCTTCAGTTCCTGGGGAAAAAGGGCTTTCAGTCTGCTCGTACACAGAGCCCCAGCGTGTCCTGCCTGGCATAGCTTCAAGGCTGGGGATTTTTAAGCAAGAGCAGGCTCCTTTCTTCTCTTCAGACGGACAAGTAGTGCTGCTGTGGCTGGCCATGGTGTAATTGCTACCTATTGTCAGGGAAACAAGAAAGACAAGCAGAAAGGAGTCAAAGTAGTCAAAATTGAAATGCAGTATTTGTTTCTAAAAAGTCAATATTGGCTGCTCGTTTGCTTCCTCCCTTTTTCCATTTTTCAGAGAGGTAGTTTGAGATGGATCAGAACATTTCCACAGTTATCAACTCATTTTTTTCATGGTTTCTTTTTCCCATAGGATCCTTTCCCAATGTTTAAATCTCTTTGATTCTCAACATGCTCAAAATGCAGTTTCCATTTGGGCTCTTTCTTTCCTCTCTGCTTACCTCCTCTTCACTTTCATAGGTTCGTAGGAGAATTCAGATGGGAAGGGGTCTTAGCAAAGCTCTTGCACAAAGCAGGATCAGCTCTGAGCTCAAACCAGGTTGCTCAGGGCTTTATCTTTGCAGATCCTGAAAATATCCAAGAATGGAGACTGCACAGTCTCCCTGAGCAACTTGTTCCAAAACCTTTCCAGTATTGCTGTATAAATATTGCCACTTTTGGAGCAGAAAACTCCAAAAGAGATTCCTAGTAGTAGTAAGTGGGAATGAGCAAACTGTGTGCAAACCATGACAAGTGACTCGGTGTGAAGCCAAAGCTATCGAGCTGTGAGCGTAGTTCTCTGTTCAGGTACACTCTGCCCTGTGGGAGTGAATCTACACCAGCTCTCTACACAAGCATAACTGAAACCATAAAACGGCATACAAGCATTTAAAAAAATCAAGACAGCTTCTTTGTGATACTGAAGTTAATTGTAATTATATTTCATGCTGATGTAACTGGTATCTGTTTATTGCCTGGTACTGTGTTTGCATATTGAAGAAGTCAATTATCTCTTCAATTTGCAATCCTTGGCACATGTAATCAATTACCCTGAGTGAATGTTTAAAATTACTCATGAAAGAGTCATATTTTATTATATTTCATCTAGAAGAACCAGTAGCACCCATTAATAGAATGGATTATTAGATTTTTGGAAAACCTGTGTGGAGTGGCCAGTAGGAAACAGATTGAATTGCTGAACTTATGCATTGCCTGAGTCATTAATTCATACAACCTTACTGTGATCTTTATTAACTGAAAAATCATTTAGATTAACTGAGAAAAAGAATTCTTTCTTCTCAGACTTCCACTCATATTGACTTTCCATTACTGCCCCCATGTATGCGTGCACACACACAAGTGTTAGAACTGATCTCCAAAAGTAAAAATAGATTACAAACCAATACTTGCATGTAATGTGGATGAAGGCTAGGCTCATCAGGGGTTTGTTTTGTTTTAATTAAGGTCTAGCTAGTGCCACTGAGGAGCCCTTACCTCCCAGCATGTCTAGCAGAGGCAATCGGAAGAGAGCTGGCCCCTTTCAAGTTCTCGTCTGGGAAGGTGGCAAATTACTTAAAGAAATGTGAAAACGAGACTGACAACTTTGCAGAAAAACAGGAGATTTAAGTGTTAAAGGAGAGGATGAATGTACAAAGATCAAACACATCAATACGATTTAATCCACATTTGTGTCTTAAAGCAGTAGCTTATCTGAAGAGCATGTGTAATTTTAAAGGATAGAAAGACAAAGGCAAAGGAACTAGGTAAGAAGAGACTATCTTATTCAAAAGTAGCTTTTACAAAAGTATTGGTGGACTCTCCCTCCTTTGAAATAGAGGTGAATGTCGATGATGACTGCTTCTGAGACACTGCATGGAGTTGATATGCAGGTGGCTACTAAGTCTTTTGGACAATGAAACATATACTCAAATATGGTCACAGTTTCAGTATTTAATCATTCATAAAATCATTTGCTGAAAGCAGGTATAGCTTGAGCCAACAGCAGCTAGAGTTAATATATTCCAGTACTGCAGCAGCTCCAGCTGCTCCAGATGTTTGAGAGCCTTTGTGAGGTTTGCTCCGCGTCGGCTGTGGCAGCCTTGCCAGGTAACACTGCTGAGGCTGCATGTGTGGCTTGACTTCTGTGCCATCCAAGCGATAACACAAGCCTGATCCCACAAGTACAGATAATTTCCAGTAATCATTGTTTCTATGTTTCCATGGTTACTGGAAAGATAAAAATTCTATTTTTGCTTCGTGAAACTACAAAAATTGAATGTTTTCCAGAATCTGTGCAAGGTTAAAATTAAATTGTGAGCAGACAATATAGCCATTTTTCTTTCATGTGTGCCATCTCTTTACTCTCTTTTCACCCTTTCCATCACTTCTGACCTGCACAAATCCCACCAGCTCCACAGGAAAGCTACTCCTCAGAAATAATCCCAAAGGGGGCAGAGATCAAACTCTTTCCTATGGAGTCCTAGAAAGACTTCAGGCATCATTCATTCTAAAAGAAGAAAAGAAAAAGAAAAACGAATATTGATTCCAAGGTCTAAAGAGTTTGTTATTTATATAAATGCAGCTAGAGCAGATGTGGCAGAAGTCGACAGTAACCTCCTGCTCCATTTTTACGGCAACTCTGCCTATGAGGGCCAGCATAATTATTTGTTGAACCTGTCAACTACAGGTAGGCTTAGTGTGCAGTATTTAATGAAACCTCCATGGAAATGTGTGTTGTTGCACCTGGAAGAGTGGGGTATTTTTTCAAGCTCAGGCAATACCCAGATCACATAAGAGAACACAGTGATGGGTCCTTAGTAACCAGTCTGTGCTAACAGGGTGGTGAAATTCGTGCAGGGCCATCGTGAGCTATGTGGCTATTTTAGGTCCCTGCACCTGACCAGTTAGCCCCATTGCTCTGAAGAGTGTTACAAAGACACAGCATTGTAATGCTGGTCTGACTAGACTTCAAAGGTATCTGGTTCATTTGGGTGTATTTTACTGCCTTGCAAAAGGCACATGAAGGAGTAAACACAGATAGCCCAAATGTCCCTCCTGCTGTTTTGATGGCTCCAACTTTACACCACAAAAAGCTCCACCTTCTCTTTGGAGAAATGAACTGGGTGGTTGGCAAGGCCTTTGCTAGAGACCTCTCTGCTCCATCGATGCGGTCTGCTGGAAAAATGTACTTTACTCAGACTATCCACTCATCATCTTGCTCTTGTTACTATTTATACCACAGCAGCATGTAAGTGCCTTAGACAAAGAAGACTATAAATATTGGAAAGGAGCTGCTTGAAGAATTTCTAATACAAAAGACATGCAGAAGTAGAAAGGAAAATTAAAATGCTAAGACATGAAATCACTTGCCCAAGTTCCCAGAAATCAGGTATCCCACTGCTTGTCCATTTTATTAGGACTTTGGCCTTCCTAGTTTGTTGCTGTCAAACGTTTTGTTTGCGTCATGAGATTGACACAAACATGAAACATCCCAGGAACAGGACTAGGGGTATTTCACCCTGGCATATGTTCCCTCTAGAGAAATTAGGTTTTTTAAATCAGAAGGCAGTTTTGCTAGCGTCAGATACCTCTTGTCTTCTGCCATGAAAATGCCTGCAGGGTGACTGTAATGAGAAGTGGAAATACCTCACTTCTTCCTCAGCTGCCTTCCTGAGTTTGCTGATCTCAGGCTGGGTTCGGATATTGCAAGTCTGGAAAACAGACTTCAACAGTGATTCATATCACAGCACGTAACACGCAAAGAAGCTACAAAGCTACTCTCGTATTCCCCCAGATGCTGACATTCTATTGTTTCTTTGCATATGATATTTTGCAAAAAGGAAGTAGTTAATTTCCTTTTTGTAGTAAATGCAAGGACCAACAACATTTATGTGATGCAACTTCAGAATTTATACCGGGTGATGTTTTTCCTTCAGCTGTATCAAGTGGCACTGAGAAACAATGCTGGAAGTTCGAAAGACAAGCAGTGAAAAATATTCTGCTAACACGTTCCTGTCATGTACGCTGTGAGTGCATTAATTTTTGCTTGAACAATGAAACAGGGAGACCTGTAAAACAATCTATTTGTAATGGGATTCTGCACGTGGTGTCCTGATACACAGTCTTGTCTGAGATGCGAAAGAGCGCTGCCCATGTCAGTATGATAAATACTATTTTTAGGGACAAGATGAGGGGAAACATTAGCCTGGCAAGAGTGTGTGTGAGCAGCAGAATGTGACAAGTGCTGTGACACGTCTCAGCCTCCTGGGCTGGGGCTGCCTGGCAATCTGCTACCAAAAGCGTATGTAAGTCACCACTAACAGACCTGCTGCTGCTGTAAATTAAAGTTGGTCAGTGTAATCTCATTCCTAAGCACTCTCCAGAGGTGGGAGGGGAAAGCTGGAGCTCTGTGTGAGCGGGGTTGTGGTCACAGAGTGGTGAGACATCTCTCCCGACAGCAAGCACCTGGCCCAGGAGAGGAGGCATCACCCCATGCCTCTCCCCCAGTCTGATGGCGGGGCAAGAAAGTGGAGCGGGGCCATACTCTGCATCTTCTACCCCATTGCTTTATGGGGAACAGACAGAAAAGTTTCTTCTGCCTGGGCATTTCACCTGTGAAACCTCTGTCTTCTGCTGGTGCCACCGTACTTTGGCATGGGCGAGTCACAGCATGCCCTGGCATGGGGCCCTCAGTGCAGCAGGAGCAGGGTGCTGGCACGGGTCCTCTGCTCCCAGGCTGGCTGGCAATGGCTATATCAGTCTGGAAACCAGGAAAGGATTTTGGATCCTTGGCACGTCAGAAGGCAACAGTGCAAAAGCACAGGAGGTGAGCTGGAGGTGAGGGGCACTGAGATTCACGCAGGTGTTTAGCGGGGCTGAGCCACAGACATGAATCCTGCTTTCTTGGTCCTATAAGAGCTGCTTGGTACAGGTACAGATGTAAGGAAGGTAGCCTAGGGGCACCCACGGGTCTTCAGCTTATCTTCCCCACTCCTCACCGCCCTTCCTGTGGAACGAGATGGGGACATGCAGGGGTGAGGGATGGGAGGTGCTCCTTGTGTGCAGGCGTTAGTTGAGGCCATGGCTGTGTGGGTAGGTGAGTCCCACCAAATGACTGCTGCAAGGGCCCTGCTGTGCAACTGAGGCTGTGCCAAGGGGCGATGGAGCCCGGCTGCCCTGCCCGTGTCCCCCAGAGAGCCTGGGGACACAGCAGGAGCCCGCAGATCGCGCGGGCAGGGCAGCCTTCCCTGGGTGGCACCCACTGGGACAAACCACAGCAACAGCCTGCCCAGGGCAAATCTTTTCAGTTCACATAGCTTAAATCACATGAGGATCAAGAGTGATTTATCCAACAGCACCTAGCTAACCAGTAGCTAGTGGACTTTACATTCAGGTTCAATACCAGCAATACAGCAGATAAACTGCATTACTAGACACTAAGCAAATGTTAATAAACATCAATAAAATCCTAAACACTCTTCTAACCCCAAAACCTTCTGGTCACCCACTCTGACACATACACCTGCGTGTGGTTGCAGCAAGGGCTACACAGATCATGTCCCCAGGACCGGCCACTTCTACCTGGGGGTGCTGGTTGACAGCCGGCTGAACATGAGCCAGCAGTGTGCCCAGGTGGTCAAGAAGGCCGATAGCATCCTGGCTTGGATCAGGAATAGTGTGGCCAGCAGGAGTAGGGAAGTGATCGTCGCTTTGTGCTCAGCATTGGTGAGACCGCAACTTGAATACTGTGTTCGGTTTTGGGCCCCTCACGACAAGAAAGACATTGAGATGCTGGAGCATGTCCAAATAAGAGCAATGAAGCTGGTGAAGGGCCTGGAAAACAAGTCCAATGAATGGCAGCTAAGGGAACTGGGGTTGTTCAGCCTGGAGAAGAGGAGGCTGAGAGGAGACCTTATTGGTCTCTACAAGAACCTGAAAGGAGATTGTAATGAGGTGGGGTTTGGTCTCTTCTCCCAGGTAACAAGTGACAGGACAAGAGGAAACGGCCTCAGGTTATACCGCAGTGATTTAGATTGGATTTTAGGGAAAATTTCTTCACTGAAGGGGTTATCAAGCATTGGAACAGGCTGTCCAGGGAAGTGGTGGAATCACCATCCCTGGTGGTGTCACCATCCCTGGAGGTATTTAAAAGACGTGTAGATGTGGCACTTGGGGACATGGTTTAGTGGTGGACTTCATAACATTAGGTTAACGATTGGACTCAATGATCTTAATGGTCTTTTCCAGCCTAAAGAATTCTATGATTCTCCAGCCAGCCCCAGTCACCCCGCATATCAGGACGAGTGCCTGCTGTCCAGCCTCCCCTCAGCACCACACCATCCTCTGTGCTCTGCATGGAGCTGTTTTCCCATGGACAGGAGCATGGCCATCCTATGTGCCTGCAAAGTGCCCGCTCTCTGCCTAGGCCATTGCTATGTCTTCTGTTTTTCCTTATCCAGTTATCAGGAGTCAGTTTAACAGAATTACAGGCTCCACTTAGGTGCCTTCCTGACTTTGGACTTTGGCTAGCTTTACTTCTCTTTTTTCGGGAGTCACTGGCGCATCTCTGCAAAAGTAGGCTCCTCTTTTGAAAGCATACAGCTGGTGTGCACGGATTTTGCAGAAAAATCTTTTATTTTGTGGATCTGTCGGTAATTGCTCCTGGATCAATCTCAGAAAGGTCTCTGTGAAGGCTGACCTCCTTTGAGACGTCACCTTCATTTTTATGCAGAGTCATGGTGTTCTGCTCCACAGAGAAATGCTCTGGTATAGCTGCTGTGATGATGAACACCCTGCCCGCAATGGTGAATGTTGTACAAGGAAGGCCAGAGGTGCCTACCAGCTTGTACCTGAATGCCATGATTTTATTTTCTGTGAGAGTGTTGGTGACAGGCATGGGTTTCAGCAGAGCCAGCACACTGGTAAATCTTATGGCCTCAAAGGAAGTTGTGTCTGTCTGAGACTCCAACCCTGTCACTTCACTTCCATCTTCCAAGGAGCATTGTTCTCCCCTGCTGCTAAAGCCCCTATACAGAACAATGTAGTGTGCAGCAAAAATGATCTTTCTAACATACTTGCATGCCCTATTGGCAATATCTGTCACAAACACAATGGTTTTCCAGAGCAAACCACACTTTTCTCCAGGAAGATCCGAGGGATCACAGAGCCATGACTGAAGCAGGAGAAATAAACTACGTCTTTCCTAGCTTCCACCACCAGTGGAGCCTGCGTGGAGAGGGTGGGTGGACAGGCAAAATATGGTGAGTTCTTGTTGCTGGATACATGGTTATTCCCAAACACCACATGCTAAAGTTCTGACGCAACAGCTAAAGATGCTCAGCCCTCCCCTCAAGCCTCAACATTAACCCAGAGGACAGTATTCCTCACTGCACCAAATGTGACATGGCTGGATTATCACAGTCCTCCTGAGCATCTGTGCAAAGAATTCATGTGTGCATATGTAAACATTGTCACTCTTAGCTACCTGTACCCAAATTTAAAGGGAGGCCACAAAATCATTAGAATCATCATGTTCTAACTGTCTTGATGGTCTTTGACTGACTGGTCCATTCTAGGCAGAGTTTGGTAAAAATGGCACCTCCTATTTGGTGATGCTTGCCCAAGACTTAGACTCCAAAGCAAGAGAGTAACCTCCGTTTTCCCTCACCCTGGATCTCAAAGCGCTCCCTACATGTCACTTGAAGACTTACAATGCACCTTGTATGCTAGAGAAGAAACATCTTGGTGCAAGACCTAGAACAAAGATGGCAGAAGATATTGAAGTGTCATTTGAATGTTAAAAGGAGGAAGCTCAGAGCTAAAAGTTCATGGACACTTAATCGTAAGCAGTTACAGCTCTGGATCAGAGCAAGGTAGCTCTATGTGTCTCCAACTCAGACAGCTTGTTCCCCTTGCTCTGTCTTTCATATGTCTTTTGTGGTCACTAGCAGTTCCTTGCAACAGTAGACTTCTCTCCTCTTTAGCTAAGACAATTGGTGGCTGCAGCAAGTCCCTTGAACAAAGTAGGAGATGCAGCCAATTTTGCGGGTGAATGTGAAGGGAATACTCGGAGGAAAGCTGAAGTGGAAGTCAAAGGTGTGGTCACCAGTCATCTGAAAGCCAACCAACACACTGCTATCAGAAGTCTTTTAAACATTTAGGTTGTTTGTACCTTATGGAAACTTTGATGTTTCTCCCAGAATCCAAGGTGTCCTTACCATCCAGTATTGCACCCAAAGTGCCATAAAGCCATGGTATGGGGTGGACTGTGCATTACCTCTGCAGGTCAGCTGCTGAGTGTATGGACCCCTACCAGTCAACAGACTTGGGAACTGCTAATCTGACTCATTTTAACACAAGGTCACCTAACCTGCAGCTCCTTACAAACTGTTTCGGATTTTCGCTTAGCAAACTGGAGCGCCACAGACTTTTAACCTTCCAAATAAACATTAATAGGGTTTTGAGGAGAAAAACGGTGTAATAACTCTCACTCCTCTTTTATCATTGTCTACAACACCTGTGCATATGATCTGAAACTTTCATTTCACCTGTGCAAAAGACCCCACTCACAAATAAAGTAACATTTAACACCTTCTCTGCACAAATGAGAGACGGGAAAGCTGATCCATTCTTTCAAATACCTTTCCTTCTGTGCCAGTTCCTCTTAATCAAATTCAGTTCTGTGTGGGTGAAGTCCCACTGCCTGTAACGAAAGACTATCCCACCTATGCAAGGATAAGTCTGGCCTCTTCTGGCCAGATAAGACCAGCTCTTGACTGTTTTCTTCATCCAAGACTTATTTCTTTTCAACACATGTATCTGCTGGGAGTCTGTCATCCAGTCTTGAGCTTTCCTTCCTTTTAGCAGCTTGTGCCAAAACTTCACTTTGAACAACAATATTAGGACATGTGAGACACTGCTAGAATTTTTGTCCTGCTGACTGTATCCTTTTGCAGATGATTTCAACAACACCTTGAGTTTTAATAATCTAAACTGGATATTCTTGTTAGCAGAAGAGCCTGGATATTGTTTCCTTGCAGCATGGGATATTTACCAGATAGCATAAAAGCATTTTCAATCAAACATCAGAGTTGTCACTGAAGAAAAAAAATGCCTAAAAGAATCTGAAAGGGAGGAAACTAAAACTCATCAGCCTCTTAGATAACTTCAATATAAGAAAGTCATGTTGTCTATTCTGACAGTTTGTAGAAACCTGATATTCCCAGGGCCTTATCTCACATGACGTTGACTTATTTAAGTTATTTTGGCAATGTTCTTGTTTTGGTATAAGGAAGGACTTTGAACCTGGAGCAGATCTGCAATTTAACCTTGAAAGAAATCAGTGTTCCCCTCCTGGAATGATCTGCAGTTAGGCCCTGGTGTGACTGGTCTGTTTTGCAACCCTAGCACAGTGTGGGGATTTATTGAAGAGTTCAGATTTCTCAGTCCCTGCTGCAGGTATAGCCTCAGAGCCTGGCGTTGCGTGCAGGGCTGAAGTAGGCCCTGTGGCACAAAAAGGCTTGCAGATACACATTTCATTCTATGAACAGTTTTAATCCCAATTCCTCTTGTTTTGCATCACTTCTAAAGAGACTTCTTTGACTTGTGCCCGCTTGCTAAGCTGTGCTTAACTTTCTGCACAAGCCCTTGGACTCAAAAGGACCTTCTGGCCTTAAACAATGTCCCTGAATTCACCCTGGAAGCAAAGGTGCACTCGCTTTCCCTGGCTCCCCACAGGAGCAGCCATCCTGTACGTGGGCTCCAAAAACCTTATTGCCCTGAAACCACGCAACAGAATTAATCACACTGCAGAGAGTTTCCCAGCAGCTGCAGAGGTGGGAGGGTGCTGCCAGGAGTTTGCTCCCCAGAGGTGCGCGGGGATGCCACGTGCTCCATGTTCAGCAGAACCTGGCAACTTCAGTCACACTGGAAAATCTAAGTCAATTCCAGATAATTTGTTGTGCCACGCAATTCAAAAAGTGCTCCATCTTGTATTACGCAGCAAGGGAGATGATGGCTGCAGCTGTGGCGAGAGCGCAAACAGGCTGCTGGTGGGAGTGACTTCAGGGGTGAACCTTCTTTGAAGGACACGAGGGATTTCCCAGGGTGCCACTGACGGCACATGGCAGTGCTGGAGGAGTTTCAACCTGCCGGTAGTGTTGTGAGCTCCTGCCCCTGGTTTGCTCTGGCCTAGGGGTTTCTGCTGGTGATGGGGATGGTTATCCCTGGTAGCACGGCAACTGTTCTTTTTCTTTTCTGGGTCTAATTATCCTAGAGCTGTTACCCATCTTATTCGATGACTGCAAGGAGTCAGTTCCTCCAGCAGTCTTTATCTCACAGAGGGACAATACAGAGTTTCAAGTGTGGTGACAGGGCTTACCAGGGTTAAAAAGAAATATGTCAGCAGGTACCTGGATCCATGTATAACGCTTCTTACAGAGACATCAGCTGTGACCCAAGCAGGGCATTTGGCAAGATCAAACACCAGATAGTAACATGCTATCAGGAGCATATTAGCAGCTGAGTGTCAAAAGCTGACACCAGCAGCAATCTGTTCAAACATACTTGTATGCCAACATTAGTGGGGAGCACAGAGTATTCAGGGTGAGAAGGGTCAGGTCCGTATCTTCTTTCATGTTTTAAAATGGCTTTCTTGGACTTGTTAGAGCATGTCTACAGAGATACAATCAATGCTGGAAAAGGAAGGAAAATACTGAGTTACAGTAGTAAAAAGCTGTTATTAAACTGCACTGCATGGGCAAGTTTTGTTTGATGTGAATGCTCAACTATTTTGAAAACAGGAATACATATGTAGGTGGCAGAATACGGATTCAAGTGTGTCTTCAAGCAACATCAATTTGAACTTTAGCTGCGAAGATCCAGAACTGAGGTGCTTTACATGTACTTGTTCTTATAATGACAAAAATAATTCTTCCAACACTCAGGCTTTCTCTCTCTTTTCTGTCAGGGCCGTAACATCTGGTGGCCTACAGGAAGAGTCAGCATGCAGCAGTACATCAAGGCTAAGACTCTAATGCATGTGTAAGGGGAAAATAACCTTTGGACAAAGTAGAGCCTTCAAGTCTGAGAAGAAACAAAGCCTGACTACTACAGGTCATAGCTCAAAAGCACAGTTACCATGCATTGGCACAGTCTAATTTCAGTACTAAGCTAATCTAGGGCAGCGACCACCTGTGATCTGCAGACTAAATTTTCAGGACTCCCAACAGACCCTAAGAAAGAGTAGCTGAGAAAGGGGAGTGCACCTCCTAGGAGACTTCGATATACTTTAAGCATCCACTGGAATAATTCACTGTTTTAGGTGGTCATTGCATGCCACTGACTTTACTCTTTTTAGTAAATCTGTACATTTTAACATTTAGCTCTGCATTTATGTGTGTGTGTGTGTTGGGGTGTATAATATCAGAAGTGAAGGTGCAAAGAAGATGGAGCCAGGCTCATTCCAGTAGCAGGACAAGAGACAACAGGCACAAACTGAAACACAGGAGGTTCCCTCTGAAAATCAGAAAACGCTTTTTCACTGTGATACAGGTTGCACTGAGAGGTTGTGGAGTTTCCTTCCTTTGACAAATTGAAAAGTCCGGGCAACTGGCTCTAGGTGGCTGTGCTTGAGCAGGGGGTTGGACTAGATGACCTCCAGAGGTGCCTTCCAACCTCAACCATTCTTTGATTCTGTAATTTCGGCGAAGCTACTGAAGGTGAAGGGTTCTGGAGCAGAGGCTCGCGCCGAGGGACCCTTTCTCCGGTGGCAAAACCGCAGCGGCGAGG
>Ga0065711_1000983_pt1 | contig 55010 bp, 25 predicted proteins | sample Hoacrofraction12_FD_59098 | JGI IMG/M metagenome (GOLD analysis project Ga0065711, IMG submission 59098) | Hoatzin crop microbial communities from Cojedes, Venezuela - Epithelial fraction 12 v2 (version 2) | ecosystem: Host-associated > Birds > Digestive system > Esophagus > Crop | place... | reverse complement strand
TCAGGAGGATGGGGCCAAACTCTTTTCAGTGGTGCCCAGTGACAGGACAAGGGGCAATGGGCACAAACTGAAGCACAGGAAGTTCCATCTGAACATGAGGAAGAACTTCTTCCCTCTGAGGGTGACGGAGCACTGGAACAAGTTGACCAGGGAGGTTGTGGAGTCTTCTTCTCTGGAGATATTCAAGACCCGCCTGGACAAGGTCCTCTACAACCTACTGTAGGTGACCGTGCTTCGGCAGGAGGGTTGGACTAGATGACCCATGAGGTCCCTTCCAACCCCTACCATTACATGATTCTGTGATTCTGTAATTTCAGCTGCAAGTGAGTAACCAATGACCCTTTCTCCTTCACAACTTCAGATCCACAGTTTTAAATTTTCTAAAAACATTTTAAAATATCCTAAAAATATTTTTTAAAACATATGATTTTTAGGCCAATATTGCTGGTGACACTCCTTTAAAATATTTGTTGAAACTGAACTGGCATGACATTTATCATGTTTAGTTGATTATCCCAATGTGAAAACTATAGGGAGAGCAATCTTGCAGTTTTGTACCAGAAGATGCAGTATTTCATCTGAATTTCCGGAAGAGCACAAAATGAGTGTTTTTGTACACAGAGGAACTGTACACTCTTCTTCAAAGGAAGTCTTTCTTTTATATTTACATTGACAAAAGATGACAAAACCTATGAGGTTGACATAGGAAATTTTACCCTGGTAGAATAATTTTCTGGACACCCAGATGAGGCCTTTCTTATCTCACTTTTCTGTAATTTTGGGATCTAAGAACAATGGAAATTGTTCTTCCTTTTCCAGTAGTTCCTTTTTTTAATTATTATCTTTGAATCCTTGATACTACTCAAATGATGACAGACCAAAATACTTTAAAGAACTTACTCTGAGATAAACAAGAAAGTCCTGGCAATGGAGCTGTTTCTGTCTTTCTATCACAATGGAGAAGTAATGATGTGACTGATGGTAATCAAAGAAGAGTGTCCTCTTAACAGCTCCTTTCTGTTTCAATGAATCTAATTGCAATTCACCTTTCAGCACTAAAGGATACAAGTAAATAAAATATTTATTTATTTAACATGGAAAGAAAACATAGTAAACAATTCATTATATATTATATTTAATTACTCTGACAAAGTCTTCCAAGTAAAACCGATTCATGCTTTAACTGCCTGTCTGTTTAGCAGCACACTAGTTTTTGATCCAAAATATGGAGTATGTTTAATTTAAGCTTTCTAACTTCATTTACACATCATACGTGTACAGAACTTCGATCTCTTTCAATTTTTTTAATGTTTTTTTAATTCATAACAGAACCTTTTCCAACAGGGTACATTCTTAGTTTTACTTGGAAATTGGCTTTAACTGAATCTAAAAGTCTTCAAGTGAATAATAGAAGCTTTGTGTTATATATCTATATCTGTATCTACATCTATATGTGTATCTGTATCTATATCTGTACTTTTAAAAGTGTATTTTCTTGCCTTAGGAGGATCTCACTCCTATCGTCTCTCAAGGTGTAAGAAAAAAATACATCTGAAATTGCGTGGGTCAGAGTAAATTATAGAAATACAAAACATTTCTTACCGATCTCATTGGAAATACTTTGACCTTCAAAGTCTGCGCAGACTCTTACAGTAAAGCTATATATAAAAAAGAAGAAGCAATAATTAGCAGAAAGAGAGCTGACCTGGGAATCAGCAGCTCCCAAGTCATAGCTTTCAAGTTTTCCTATCACTTTCTTAAAAACATGTTCACCGAGATCTGTATTTAGCTACCTAAGATATTCTGTAACTAAATTAGCAGGTCTACTAGGCTCCACTAGTAATCAATAAAGACAGGATCTGAATGTCTTCCTAGGAAAGATATGGAGAAGAGTCTCTGTCCTCACTAATTCTTGAGACAGATAGCCTACAGAGATCACCGTTCTAATACTATTGGCAAAGTTGAGTTCGTTATGCTGAGCTTCAGCAAGCCACCTCTGTGTAAGGCTGTCTGCAGAAGTTCTTTCTGGTTCATCATGGTCAAATAAGAAAAATTCTTCAGCACGTAGTCAACACCCAAGCTGTTTTCTAGCAAATCAAAACACCTGGATGATTTCCATTGGCATTACTAAAAGACTTTCATGATTCATTCCAAACGCACTGCCTGAATTGTTCAATTTTTGTTGCACAAGACTAACCAGAATGTATTGTATTTAATTTGCTACGTTTTGCAGAAGTTAGCAGGTACATGACCTAAATCAAAGCATAGAGAGACTAGTTATTCTAGTCCATTATTTCATATGCTAAAGCAACACATTCTACACAATGCAGCACATTATAAGTTATTTGGTTTTTATTTGCCTGCTTATACCCTATAGCAAGCTTTTCTGAGCCTAGCAATATTCACATTACAATTATAACTGTATTATACAAACATCACCTCAGCCATAATTAGTAATTTCTCATAATAAACACTTCCACTTCACTGTAAGACAGGCAATAGATTTGCAGTTATACTCAACAACTGACAGAAGAAGCCTTTTATAGTTTTATTGGCTGATACCTTGTAGCAATATTTACTATGAAAAACAATTAAAAAAACATTAAAAAATGTAAATGCTTATAGAAAAGTTTCATTTTGTAAGGAATCTATGCAAGTTATATAAATATTTAACTGAATCACATTTTAAAAAAGCTTTCACAAATTACTCTGCATGGCTAGGGAAACAGTTATACTGACACTTGTTGATGCTATTAGCAGGGCGCACTTCCCTGATGAGTGACAAAACAAGAAATCTGTCACTGGAAAGATGCTCTTGATGTTTGATTTCTGCTGTCACACTCCATAAAGACTTAGTTCTTCACACCATTATTCCCAAAGAAGTCCTGTACAATGTAACAAAATTGCTCAGGTGAAAGATTTGGGACTACCTAAAACTTGCAGTTGTCCCTGGTTACCAACCATTTGTACAGAATATTTTCATGGGTTCAGAAAATGTTTTGTTTTGTATATGGAAGACCCAGATAAATGTGGATTGTAGCTCAGCACTGGAACATGTGAAATCAGCTTGGGTTAAATAAAAACATATTTGAATTTGCCATTGCTCTTAATCTCCTCACTACTGTTATACTACATACTCACTTCTCCATGCAGTGAATTCAAAACCAGTAACATAACCTTTAAAATAACCTCTAATCACATTCTAATTGTGTGTTTGCTTCCTCTGACAAATGTAATGAAACTGTGCCACATCTGGGATTCATGTAACTCTCATGACCTTGTTAAACACCTTCCTCTTGGGCAAAAAAATTGCCTTATGCCATTAAACTCCACTTAACTGTAGCCTTCAAATGACATTACGAGTGTTGATTCATGTTCCATGCAAAAATTGCAAATTCAGTCATATTCCTACTTCTTTACAATTATGAGTTAACAGATGAAGAGTTTATTATTTCTTAATACACAAGGACAACAAAAATGAGAAAGGCTTGTGTAATTGCACAAATGCAATTTAGATATCAGGCTTCACAGGCCAGTCTCACATGTCGTAGCATTAGAGTATTTTCTCAAACGTAAATTCATGAACTGCCATCACGTATTAAACTCAGTGATCTCGCTTTGGAGGTCTCACATCATTTTTGCACTGTCATGTTTAAAAAAAGGTTGAGTTAAAAATCCAGCTTGAAATGCTTGACTTATTAAACAGCACAATTTCAGCATATGTTTAGTTTACTATAATGAATAGAATAATTCATCACACACATTTGATAACCAAAGTCATGTTCTTAAGTATTACTGTAAGAATCAAGATTTAATCCTTCCACTCCAGGCAGAGTGTTAAAAAGAGAATGGCAGTACAAAAAAGCAAAAATTTGGTGTTTATTAGTCTCCCAGCCTCTGGCCATGCAAGAGGCAAGACTATGGGTTTAGTAGAATTCTGCCATGCATTTGTGATTTTATGGATATTTAGTTCAGAACAGTTCTAAAGACATCACAGATTTTTATGACAAAACCAAACAAATTGAGATATGCTCATCACTTAGAGAAGAAGATGCTGTGAAGATGTTGAGGGATGTTTTAGCTGTGAGAAAAAGACAAGCAGAGGAAAAGACAGACCACAAAAGAGGGCAGGAGTCTAAATGATATATGAGATTTAAGACCTGACTCTTCGGCACAGTAAGAAATACAGCACTTGAGCTTTCGAGCTTGCTTGTAGGAGCAATCAACCAAACAAGACAATTAACAATCAAAGGAAGAAAATTTCAGCGGTTAAGAAAGAACTGGGAAACAGTCCATCATCATAAAGTATATGAACTTTTATGTGCTATCAGTGTTGCCTCTCTGAAGACATCCTCAAACTGCATTTATTCTGCAGTGTCTGTTACTGTAAGCTTACAGTTTGAGCAGTATTTGACTGCAGCTACAAAAGAGAGGGAAAGCCTTAAAACTGAATACGTTAGCTTTTCTTGGTAATCTTAAGAAAGCAGTTTGAAATAATCTCGTGTTTTTCAGGTAGACAGAAACATTTTTAATATTATTAGAACAAGAAGCTTAAAAATATTCCTCTTCAAAACTACTCATGGCATAGATGGGGACAGTCTCTTCAGAAATCAAACCAAATTACTTAATATTACACAAAATGGTTAATTCTTAGAACATAAAAAAATCAGTTACCCCCAAATAGTGTTTTCTAGACTGCAGTTTTTACCAGTAAGAATTTATTTTGGTCTGGCTGTTCTTGTAGGTGAAAAAAAAGAGGAAATTTACTTCAGGAAGTGAAAAGCAAGGAATTACCAGATCCTACCAGATGTCATTTTTCATTGTTGACAATTTCTTTAGGGCACAGGATTGCACATGGAGAGGAAAAATGGATAATGCCTTAGGAGAAAGGCACTCTAACCTTTGATGCTATGGACTTCCATTCTGTGTGAGGCTGATACCCAGCCTGCAAGGTCACAAACCTCTACAGAAGAATAGCAGAAGCTATTATTGTCTACTGATGAATTACCTTTAAACAAATTGTTCTCCTTTTAAGGAATAATATGTAAAGCAAGCCAACATACTTCTATTACGATACTCTGATAACTGGCCTGCTTTTCGATTTTGTTACGCCAAAGCACAACCCAGTGACACACAATGACCAACATGGAGCTTTAACACTGAAGGTTTTCCGTGGCTAGGCTACATCACGGGGCCAAGCTGTGGTAACACCAGGGCTGCTAGCTAACTCAAATTGCTGTCTTTTCGATGTCTTCAGGGCTACTAAAGCTAATAGCATCATATTACCCAGCTGTATTCCTGGCACAGCAGAGGTCTGCAACACAGCAGTGGGCTTCCTGGGTAGCAACTGTCACGACCTGCCATCAGCCCCTGAGGTGTGAGGTATGCGTGTTTCGACTCTCGGCCATGGGACTTTGCTATCTGACTCACAGAGTCAGGCTGGCCAACAGTCTATGGTAAATCTCACACAAATTCATCTCAACGAAGTACAAAGGCCCTGAGGTCCATACCCATGGGGCATCGATCGCACCCAGTTTCATCTTAGGTCAATGGAAAAATAAAGTACCAGCAGTAGAAAGGAGAAAAATTCGAAAAATAGTCCAAACATTATACAGTTAGGAAGGACTGAAACATGTTTGGTTTTGATGTTATAATTTTGAACCATGTTTAGTTTTGATTTTGTAATTTTGAAACATGTTTAATTATGGATTTTATAATTTTGGTAGGAATTTTGTATTCAGCTTTTTTTGAAGTGTATGTAGAAATGTTTCGTTTACTGAGTCTAGCTGACTCAAGATTATAAGTATTTTATTCCTGTTTTAATAATAACACATTTGGAGATAAAAGACTGACAAGATTTTTTCAAATAATTTTTTGATAGTAGCAACTTAAGTACCAGAGATTTTAAGCAGTTTGCCTCTGGTTTAGTGGGCTTACAGAAGGTGGATAGCTGGGTTCCCTGAAGAAGCCTACAAGGCACATCTCAGATTAGACATCCAAAATGGAAAACCACTAACCAATAAAAATATATTCTGCAAATAGATTTTTTATCATGCTTGGCCACTTCTGTGCTACCCAAACTTCGGTAAGTGAGTCAAGTCAGGTAACTTGTCTGACCTGTTGCTCCTCTGTCAAATGGAAGTAACAACATTTGCACTACCTTAAGTTAGTGAGAGGCGGAGTAAATAAAACTTGCAGACACAATTTAATCACAAAGTATCAACAAAGTAGCTAGTGTATAATCAAACGTCAACAAAAACACTAAAGAAGAGATAAATTAGAGCTCTTGATAACTGGATTCCAGTCTTGGACTTAATAAATCATATGATGTAGAAACAGCTTTATGAAAAATATAAATGTTTGATTTATTTAACTTTTTTTACAGAAATCAACTGGCATCTTTCACATCTTAAAAAAAAAACCCAACAGTTTTTACATTTTCTTTAACAGCTTCAAAGATGCAGAATTTGTTCCAAATTTATTAGTTTTGGGAACTCAGAAATAGCCATGTTTTAAACATAGCAGAGAAAGAATTATGTGTTTCTAGAAGTTCAGGACAATCCTCAGGACTGTGCATAAAAATGACTTTTTGTGCATGTTTCCTCTATGCTTCAGCTTTCCAATTTATATCATGGCAAAAATAATATTTTCCTAATACTTGAAAATGTACAATAATCCGCATTATTCATACACACATACTTCCTGAAACCTTTCTGGTAGGAGGATTCCTTTCATTCTAATTTTGCAATGTCAGTCAGTAGACATTTTATACAAGTTGCACAGCTGGCTGATACAGAGATCTATCCCATGGGACTGAGGAATTCTTTGCCTGTTGGAGTTTCCCTGCTAATTGTTTTCATATGTACAATACAGCTTATATCAACTAAGGAGAAAAATTACAGCATGGAAAACAGCAGCTGCTCTTCTGTCATTCTGTAACACAAACTAAACCTTTAGGGAAGAGTGTTTTACAATAAAGCAGACAGAAATTAAATTATGCTTCTATTCAAATGCTTGTAGATATGAACCAAACACCTTCTTACTTACTATAAAATAAAAAGTAATGAAAAAACTACATGTTAAGGGAACATACTCTGGGTTTTTTCCTCCCTTTTTTAAACAACGTCTCACAGCAGGAACAGCTTTTTAACAGGGATGTTTTTATTTATTTCTCTTGTGCAAAACCCCACCTTTTCTCTTTCAGTACACTGTTGGTACCTGTTATGGTTTTGAAATCTTTTACGTTACAACATAAAGCACTCTTAAAAGGTCTTAAAAACTGAAGTTCTGAAAAAACATAATTTGTATCGATGAACATGCTTCAGCCCAATGTCAATATTGTAAATTCTCTATTACATCAACTATTAAAACAAAAGGTGCTTGAGTCAAAAAGATGGATCTTGATCTGGATCCTACTCCAGAAAAGTCAAAGCTCTTCAAAGTTCTGGGACTGCATAGTTCTACCAAGTGCATTCTATGTTGCTCTCTAGATGGGTGATTTTCTACACAGGATGTAGAAATGAGGAAGATTATGACAAATATGAGATGTTCCATAAAGAGTAAAAGAATAGAGCAAAAGTGAAAATCTCTTGACAGCTCCATCCCAGATTTTCACAATCAGTAGATTAATGAACATCCTGAGTCACAAATTGCATCAAATGCATTGAAAGCCCAGACATTTAGTGATGGAAGTGTATCAGAGTTTAGTTCCTTTATGACTGTTAAATAGAATTGCTTCTGGTCACAATTATTTTTTATGGTTCATATTTATCAATTTGTTCTAAAAACTCTTTTGCTCTTACATTTGAGATTATTTTTAAAACTCTTCTCCTACAAAGAGTGTCTCCAGTGTGGGGAATCCCTGTTAACACCTCTGGTTTAGAAGTAGTGCAAAATTTCTGTAGTGACCTTATCTTCTGGAGTCCTCCTTTACACCCTGATGTTCTTTTCCTCCAGCCCACGTCCTGGCAGGCTTTCTGCCTCTAATGTGTTTAAATGAAAAGATATGACTAGTTTTCATGTCTCAGAAATCTGTTCCTCACAGTCTCTCTGGCAGGACTTACTGGTATTTTATATTCCACTTGCACGTGTTTATGCTCTGTTTTGTTTTTAGTTTCCTCATTTGTTATGATTTCCACTTTTAAACAGCATCTTATGTATTCGCAACAGCCTCTTTTGTCAACTGTTCCTGGGCTCCTTTCTAAGTCAATATTTTTCTAGTGCAGTAAATGTGTGTTTATGTGGTATTATGTGCTATTAGATAGCCTCCAACTGTCCTGCAAGCATTTTATATTTGTAACTGGTCTTAAATTGTTTTAATTAGTTTCAAGATTTTGAATGTACTTTTTCTTTTCAAAGCTAAATGCTACTGTGGTGGAGTTTTTCTTTTAAAGATATATGCAACATTGTCCTGTACAAAACAGTAAAAAAAGCATTCCTCTCACCAATGGCAGCCAGAAACAACACCCTGTGAACTGCTCTCAGGATGGCCAGCAGATATCTTCTCTCTTCCACACAGGACGGAGATATCTCTCTCTCTAACAGAAAACAATGGGCCCACCAGCTCTTTGCATCACTTTTGCTGTTACATTTTCTCAACAAAGATGTATGTTTTGACAGATCAGTGTTTCTGTGGTTTGTCTGCCTTAGCTGTTTCATGTTTCATTCATCCAAACACTGCATATGAATTTGCAGCTTGATCCTAGGAAGCACTGTGCATCCTCCTATGCAGAAGGAGACTCAGCATATCAAACGACTTGGCTTTTAGCTACTTCATTTTGAGATCTGTGAAGTACTGGAAAATATCAAAAAGAATTCTGTTCTATACATTTTTGCTTTTGTTGTGCTCGTAGCATGTTTGAACATTTTTTTTTTAACTTTGAACATGTTCAACAAAAAGCTGCAAGGAAAGTTACAAATAGGAAGTGATTTGAGAAAGAGGGTTAGGATGTTTTTTGTCTAATCATGAACTTACCAGGCCACCAAAAGCTGAGATTCAGGGAGCTGACAAGTTTTATTGTCTGGATTCACAATCATGGGGTTCAGAACGAGCTGAGCATTCACTGTCACAACAGGTCTGGCTCTGCGGGACAGAAATACGGTTCACCGCATACCGAAGGAGCACATTAGTATCTAAGTTGCAGCAGAGGAAAAACTTAACTGGGATGGCCATAAAAAACCCGAAAATGCAGAGTTACTTGGGAGAAACACTTTTATAATGCTGCTTCTGCCCCAAATAACTTTTTTTTTGGTCACTAACTGTAATACCTTATACTACGACATTTTGCAAGTCCTTCACAAAAAAATCACAGGTTAACAGCATCGCTGAAACAGTATTCTATGGTTAACAATAGGTGTGTCCCACGACTGAGGCACATCAGACACAGTTCATCACACTGGGTTTTCACAAAGGGACAGAGTCTGCCTTTGGGAATTTACAGCAGTCCTTTGGTCATTATTTTATACGGTTCGATTTGTTTTATACTGTCTCCACTAACAGTGACATATTCAGACATGCTATCTCTGTTTAAGATTCTCAAAAAAATTAAAGTTGATCTAGAATATCTTGAGACAATAATAAAGTAAATTCTGTCTGACATGTCTTGAGACAATTGACCTTGGAAACCAGGAATAATCATCACAAAATTCTGCAGAGTATGTGAATATATATATAGTTGTGGTCATGGGAACCATCCCTCTGAATAACAATCTGTTATTAAGTAATGAGATAATCTATAACTGAGGGCAATTCAGAAGACAAATCAAAACAGGAAAGGGTACAGCAGTACTATTATATAGTAACTTACATAATTCTAGCAAAACTAGTTTATTACAAAATTACTTCCCTCATATTTTAATCCACAGCTGAGCTTTTATGATTACTGCTCTATATTACTTCAGCAAGACATTAAAAAATAAAATTATCTTCTTCAGTTTTGTGCAGCAGGGAAAAGCTTTTTTCTAGCAGATTTCAGTTAATGAAAATCTATTTCTCCAGTATGGCAAGTTGCATATTTGATGCACTCTGGCCAGGAAACTGAAAGATTGAGGGCCTCCTGCTATTCACTTTCTTAAATTAAACAGAACACATTTTTAATTGCTATCTAAAATACACACTGCATCTAATTCTCCAATATTTCACATCCTGTGCAGTCATTCATGCCACTGCAAAGTGATGCATTGTAAAATATTTGCATGATTCTTAAAAAGGGCAGGAATATCAGGTCTACTCACTGCACCTACACTGTTAGCTAAAATGAGCTAACATTCCTGTTTTACAAAATTCTTATGCTTTGACAAACATTTTAGGAAGCAGAACAGGCCTTCTCTCAGTCAGGTACAGTTCAGAATACAGACACGAAGACAGACAGGAATCAAGAAACATGACCACATTACTGCAGCATAGGATGGAGAATATTTAAATGCAAAGAATCGTCAGCATGGCTGGACTAAGAGGGCAGCGGATTTTTGGGTTTGTATTTGATAGTTCTAATTTATACCTCTAATCAAACAGTGCATTTAGTGAAAATCCATGGTCAGCAACAAATTTGTGATTTATAAAATGGGATCTCTTACATTTTTTCTGAACTAAAGCTAAAAGCAACAGTCTTTATTTTCAATAAATAGTTGACGCTTTAATGTACATGGCTTCCAAAGAATCAGAGTCACTTCAAAATTTCTTACTCGTACCATGCCCCCAGGAAATAAATTATTTTTCAGTTTTATGCTTTTTAAATTTCTTTCTGACATGCTGTAGCAAGAACCTTTTGACTGTATAGGAACGTGTGTGACATTGCTTTAAAGGTAGCAAAAATACCATTTTCTTTTCTTATTTAAAATTAACTGAGGAGTCAAACATTCCAGAAGAAGTTTCTAGAACTAAGATTAAGCATGGAAATTTTCATTGAAAATGACAGGTTTTGAGTATGGGAAAAAAGCATTTGTTCCTCACAAGATGCTTTATTTATCATCTGTAATGAGCATCTTTTACACATTGTACCCTGGAAACACAGAAATGTGAATTTTTTTTATTTGCAGATCTCCCACCAAAGATGTAAAATAAAAAAATCCATTGTATTTACCACATACCTGTAAACAACTGCTTTTCCAGCTCCAAATGCACCTACAATTAAATCTGGAAAAACAAAACAGCTTGAGAAGAACTATATAGAAGCCTCTTACACATTTTGTTTCAGCGTATATTATTTATATTAAAAATGCAGTAACATAAAACAAATGTGATAATCCTTTTCTAAGTAATTTTTTTAACACTGTACCTGAAAGAAAACATCTCACATTATCAGAGATGGGCTCATAAATGTCTTGGGGGTACCCAGTAACTGCAAATCTATTTAACACAAGGTCACCCATGCCATAATCTTGCCTCTCTCCAACTTGCATTAAAGGGGAAAAAGAATGTCATTAACCCCTGTACATTTTATTCCAAATCATTAATTGCCCATTACAGACAGAGATGCAAACCACTTCCTCGTCACTCTCTACAGGTCATGTTGAAAATTTCATAGAATCATACAACCATAGAATGCTTTGGGTTGGAAGGGACCTTTAGAGGTCATCTAGCCCAACACCCCTGCAGTGAGCAGGCACATCTTCAACTAGATCAGGTTCCTCTGAGTCCCATCTAACCTGACCTTCATCTTTTCCAAGGATGAGACCTCCACTACTTCTCTGGCAACCCGTTCCAGTGTTTCACAACCCTTATTGCAAAAAATATCTTCCTTCTATCCAGTCTAAATCTACCCTCCCTTAGTTTAAAACCATTACTCCTTGTCCTGTCATAACAGACCTTGCTAAAAAGACTGTCCCCATAATTTATGGTGTTCCTTCCTGACAATCCTTCCCATCTTGCTTTGTGTTTGAAGTAATTTGTTCATTAATTTAAGCATTACATCTCTGTGTACATAAATACAACACACAGGAGATAGGATGGCTGATTTTGTAGTTTCCACTGTTTTCAGCATTGTAGCAGCATGTGCTAAGGCTTACAACAGTTATCCGTCTAAGGTCACCTTTTTCCCCACCAGTCAGCATTTGGAACAGATGGAGTCAACAACACAAGTGCTACACTGGGCCTTGAGCACACCTTCGTTACTGGACACTGGCCTCGGCTGGGATTCTACAGGCCCAAATATTTCCTCTTTTTGCCTGGAGTCCCCACACAGGGCTCTCTGGAAAGATCCAGACTGATTTGCTGGACCACTCCGCCCTGCTGGAGAAAAGCTGGAGCCACGCACTGAGGAAAAAGGGTCAACTTTCCTGCTGCCATTAGCTGAAGCACAGTTCAAGAAAAGGAAGGAGCTTTGTTTCATTTGCAAATGCCCTAGTGTCCATCTGGGCACCCCTTTCACTCTACTGCTGTTATCATACCACCTGATTTACACATGTCCAATTCAGTAGACCAAGTCTTACAACAGACCTTGCAGTGGTACAGGCTGGCAACCTACACTGAACTAAATGAGTCAATTAAACCAGTACTCAGGGTTGTAAACAAACCCTTGCTGCTTCCATAGTTTGAGCACTAGTTTGCTTAAGAAGCCCTGAAGTCATCAAGCACGATGCAATTACAAAGCTTTGATGCTAATTAGCTGGGTTGGTTTGGGCCAGGTCTGGCAGCGTGTTTTCCAGCTCTCTGTCTGCCTCTCAGATGGCCCGGATTTCACAAGTTTAAACAAGTACTCCACATGGGTAACAGCCTGTCCTACAATGAATTCCATTGAATAATGTCCTAATACGATAAGACATGGACAGTTTATGGGTCTGATCCTCTTTTTGTACAACATTTACATTTTTCTACTTCTATTGGCCTTAGAGAAATATGCTTCAGGGTCAGGAACACTTTAAATACCAGAAGAAAATAAGTGTCGTTTCTATCTCCTTTTTGGGACATTTATGAGTCCTTTTCATTAGCAGCTTTTATAGACAACTTGCACACAGTACCAAAACCTGAAGATATCCTCCTCTTAAATAAACAACTGATTGAGACACAGCCATTACCATAAAGGCTACACAATGCACATGACAGAACTTTTCCTGGCAGCTCCCTCATAGCAACACCCACTGTAAGCCCAAAAGATTTAATATTCTGTTGGGGTTTGGGGTTTTGTGTTTGGGTTTTTTTTGTGTTTCTTGTTTGTGTTTTTTTTTTTCTTCAATGAAAAGGAAACATTATATTATGAACAGAAAGTGAAAGACAAGAAGGAAGGCGTTTCCCATTCTCTTCTTCCCAGCTGGACACTCCTGACGAATTCTGCAACAGACTTAACTTCGGATATGTACAGTTTTGTACTAGAATTGATTACTCAACTCAAAAGGTTTCCGTACAGGGCTATGTTATGGCAGAGACAAAACAGGTATTCAAGACTTCTTTAGATCCTGGTCTTGGGATGATTTCATAATCTGACCTTTTATTAAAAAATAAAGCACTCCAATCCTTCACAGGCACAAGGGAAAGCTTGAACACACAACTTGAGTAAGCTTAATGTAGCCTGTTTGAATCTGAAGTTAAAAAGAATGAGTCTGTCAGATACAGTTAGCCTCACTAGTACGAGTTGACTCTTAATTTCAGTATCTACACCTGTGTGGATTTCCCACTATCTTGGCATCTCCACTTTAATATTAAAGTGGATTTTGTACATCTGCTTAATAGTTCAACCCTGTTCTCCTTGGGACAGAGCTCAGATTATTTGAAGACAGAGGGTAATGGTTCTAGAGGAGCAATGACAGGCCCAGCCACCAAAAGACTGGTTTTCCATGAGCAGTTTTTCTGCATTGCCACCTCAGCCAGATTTGGAGACACAGCAAAATAGATGAGGGTGTTCAGTCATGGCACCATCACAAAGGCACTATTTGAGCACACTCTAAGGCCAGCCAGGCCCACGCTCATCCCGCTCTTGATTGGAAGCTCTTACTTTTTTCCTGACCTGTCCTTTATTCTCTGGTCTAAGTCATGCTTATTCCTGACTCAAAGAGCTTGAATGAATGAAACTACTCAGTAGGAGAAGTGGACTTAAGAATGAATATGCAAACAATAAATCATACTGACACCCAGTAGTGACATCTATGGTCTAATATAACAATCTAACAATCAAGTAGCAGAGTATTCACTGGAAGATCCATTAGGGATTTTGCTTTGCTTGTACTTGTTCTCTTACAGAGCAGTAGTTTCTTCTTTCTTTCATTGCCATGTGAGGTGCAACTCCTATGCCCATCATCGGAAAAAAACATTTTTGACATTGATACAAATCCATGAGATTTGAATACACATCAAATTAAAACACTTTTATAAGCAGAAGTTTTGAATCTATTGTGTGTTCTGCAGAAGAAAAGTTATTAATCATTTCTGTGAAAAAACATGAGATGTCTAAATTATCTGAAGTTTGGCAACCCTCCCCTCCTAAAAATAGAGAGAAGTTGTCTTTATTCATTGCTTGTTAATGCTACACATGCAATGTCACTGATGCAAAGGTCAGTAGCTGAAAAACAAGGGTTTAACAAGCAATTTCGAATTATATAGCAAAAAAAGCCAGCTTAAGTACTTACAACCCTTTCAAACAGAGTCTTAAGTATATGAAAAACTTTGCTACTTTGCATTGTTGAGGGTTTATTTCAAGCTCAGATTAAAATGTGTATAAATAAAGAGAGAAAGAAAGAGAAGTATCAGAATCATGAAATCTTCACTCCTTCTCATATTTCATGTTTTCAGGAGGATGAAGGACCTCATAGATATAAGTAGATGACCATTTTGCCTATGTCGTCTCATTGAGAAGATCCTTTATCAGCCACCACCCTCCATAGAAGCAGAGACCTGGAAGGAGGGGCTGGTGGCAGCAGCCGTGCGCTTCTGCCTCAATGCTGTTGTGGAATAAATGAGATGTGGGGTCACAAACACACTGCAAAAACTAAGAAAACAAGCATGTAGTGATTCTGAAGGAATTTTCAATTTGCATTTCAACACAGTTTGAGGGTTGTATGCACTAAAATCCCAGCTGGTGGAGTTCACAGAGCTTAATCCTGAAACAAGTGTCTTTGGCATGTACTTAACTGAAGTCAAGGGGCACTGTGCGAAGTTACACAATCCTCATGCTTATTTTAAATTTTACTTTGCTGTGAAAGGAAGGCTTGCAAGCTGTTGTCTGGTGAAGAAAATCCATTTTCTGAGACAGAATTATCATAAAAAGCTAAGGAAAGAGTATTCACAGATGGCATTGAGAGGCACACTGGATTTTGTAAGCTGGTCTGTTTACCTGTACCTTCTGCCATGTGGATGTGCCAGACCTGAAACACCAAAGGGCAGAAACTTGCCATGATGCTGACTAAGCCTTCAACTAACTGTGGGAAGTAGGAAGATCAACGAAGCCCTACCTCCAGTCTCAGCAAGATATATTCACTTATCAACTTGAGCAAATTCTTTGATCCCCTGGTATTTTTAAAGGACATCTCCATCCCCTCTGAGAGATGCAGCCCCAGGGAGTCTGGCAGGGAGAAACACGCGGCATGCTCAGCACCCCACACTTGGTTGGAGTCTGTCCAGCAGTCGCAAGAGAAATTGCCAAGACATGGTATCTCATCTCGCTTCATGGGGGGACAGTGGCCAAGAGCAACAGCCAGTGAAGGACTACATAATTGGCACACACTTCACTTGCGAGAAACCCAAATATGAAACGATAGCTGAGTCACCTCCCCACTGCAACTCTACCAGGATACTGGCAGGAAAGTGTTGACTTTATGGACTCAGAATGATTTGCCGACAGCTTTAAACATCACTTTGTGTAGTCTGACAGTTTAACTGCATAGTCTAAATAGGGACTGGAAAACAATTAGAATCCTATCTGAGTAGAGGTGCTAAGGGAAATTTCATAAAAGAGAGTGAGAAAACTGTGTAACTGAAAACCCTGTTAAAAAATCTTTGTCAGCCTTTTTGTTTTTTATTTCCCTCAGCAGATCAGGTGCCAAAAAGGCCCACAGTCAGACTTCTATATGTTTTCTAGGATTTCAGAGAGCACTACACTCCCAAACGTCAGCTGGAAAGGTCCAGAATAAAATTTCCTTTGACACAGAATTGTCCAGTTCAGCCAACTTTACTCAAGAATTTCAGTTAAATACTGGAAACAACCACCACCCAAAACAGAGTCACCATCTTCCAGTCCTATCATTCTCAACAGCCTTGATCCTTCTCTGTTTTTCAACCATTCTGGTCTGTTAAGGAGAACACTTAAGGCTAATTCAACTCAATGCTCTTCTTTAGTCTGAATGACTCCCTCTCCTAATACAATGCTCTTAATCATTATATTACAAACAAATCCAAAAGAGGGAAGTTAATATTCTATCACTTCAGTAAATCCCTACTTACTGGGATTAATTGCTTTATTCTTACATTCCATTGGGCACAATATTGCAATGTCATTCAATATCTCAAGGAATTTTAGAAAAGCGTACCTGTAAATTACACAGAGGATGATTTGCCATAAAATTAACATATTTGTAGGACATTTTGGCTTGTCACTACATTTTGATTGATTGTTCATGTGAAAACATAATTAGGTGGTAGAAACACTTCAACTTTTCTGGATTTGCTCCAAAATCCATGCCCTTGTTCTGGCTCCCACGCTCAGCAGACCTCTCTTACCAAAGCAGAAGCAGCTTCTCATTGATTTAATTTGTTTGTCTTCCACAAATCTCCTGGACCAACTTCATAATTAAATCATCACTAGATTAAGATTTGTGATATTGTTGGCACAATGCCTATTGCTCTCTCAAAAATTATGAATGCTGAGGAACCCTTCCCTCTCAGAAAGAAACTTGAGGTTCTTCTTCCCACTGTTTGAATTAAAGTACTTAGCAGATGGAGCTGTTAAATACTCCTATTTTAATAAGATCAGACCAGATTACTGAAGTTCTGAGGAAATCTTGTCTGATTTGATCACACTTGTTTACTTCTTAAAATGTTTCTAGAGTCATTTTTTTATACTAACTACATGCTACTCTTAAGAAAATCACTGAGTCCAAAATAACAAGGCGTGAAGATGCCTTTATACATTTCCCTTTGTTGACAAAGTCTTCACTAAAAAGAATAACCAAAAGAACAGGTCAACAGCTGTGTTTGTATAAAAGTGGGATACCTTGAAGCTTCAGTGGCACTGACTCCATGGTGACTATATTAATAACGAAGACTTACACAAGTGTCTGAACAGGCAGGGAGCAGAAACAATACTCTATAATTTATTTGAGCAATTAACTAATTAACTAATCAACAGTCTTTGAATAGTGAATTCATCTAGAGCACTGCTCTGAATCTACCCACACTGTTAAAAGAAACTGGGTAAATCATCCTGGTTCACAAACACATTTGAAGAAACTATAGTCTGCTGGAGGACATGCCACAAGAAGAAAGCAAGCTTAATGAGTTGAGTAAGTTATTAATTATAAACTATTTGCTCAGTTGTAATCAGCCATCAAGTGACCGAACATATGCTGAAATGTGAGGGTGGAAACCTTACAGCCTCTATATGCCTGAGCCCAGCACAGACAAATGAACCAGCTGGAAGTGTGACACCATCACCTAGATAATCACAGACTCCAAGCACTCAGTGGGGACCAGCTTTGAACAGATGCCCAGAAGCCAAAAGAAACAAATTTCTTTCCCATTAAATAGATTTATGGATTTCTTTTGTTCCTATGAAAAATTGTATTATGCTAACAGAAAAAGACAATAGAAAATTATAAATTAAATAAACTACAGTTCAAAATACGTGCCTAAGCTGAGGCTTCATTGCCTGCTCCAGGCCTTGATGATACAAGTAAAGCCCAGGATGGAGCAAAGGGGTCCTAAAAGCCCCAGATTTACTGGGGACTGTAATGGAAGCTGTGTTGAAAGTTATTACATTGTTCAGATGTTCCAGCACAGAAGACAGCCAGGAAGGTTGTACTGAGGCATGGATTTCAGAAGATCTCGGGCAAATCGTGGAGAGCTGCTATCACAGAAGATCCCAAGCTATATAAACTCTGTTATGGCCTGGCCAGTACAGCCTCAGACACAGCATAATGCTGCTTTATTATGTCCTAACCTTGCCACTGAAAAGTGCAGCACAGAATCTCGCACATAGTTCCTTCCAACTGCCACTGTATTTGCACTTAAACTGATGAGAAAAGCACTTTTTCTCTTCATTCACAGCTCCCCCCCCTTTATTTCTTTAATTCCCTTTATTTTTTTTTACCTGAATGTCAATCCAGAGTAATGGCATTAAGTCAGTATTTACTATAACAGCACAAGTGAGATTAGATCCTCTCCTTTTAATATAACCTTAGAACATGAGTTATCAGAAAACTGTGAAATGGATTGTCTGCTGAAAGATGTTACAATTATGTCAGTGTTGGCAAATTACTGCCAGCGAATGTGTCTATGTGCCATCCCTGCACTGCCTGTGGTGGTATCATTAGAATGGCCCTAAGGCAGTTGGCCCATGCCAATTACTGGTCTTCCAAAAGAGAGCACAAAGCAACCCTGTTTTGGCAAGAAAGTGAGTTTGATAGTATGGACAAGGACTGCTCAGTGACAGTTCAGAACCAGAGAAAAGCGTATTTGAATTACTAGTGAAGATGTAGCTTAAGAGGATTATTTGATCTTTTCCTTCAAATGCTGGGTACACTTTGTATACTGGAGAGATACTGAGTCACTCGGGTAAGTACGACACAAAGCTTGTCAGTGTTGTGCTTGGAAGACTGGGAAAGCCCCATGTTGTTTGTTGCCCCGAATAGTCACATCAAAAAGCACAGAGCTGGCTTGGTACACTCAGTCTATCTGACTGACATGCTTAATCTGCCTTCCTCCTACTGCTTCCCCCTCACTAGCCTTATTTGACTACAAAGTTTGGTCAGAGTCTGCCTAACTCTTACATGACTGCAGAGAAAGGAGCATCCATCCATTCATTACCACCACCACCACTGTTTGGCACCACAGTTCTTCTGCTAAGGAGGAACACAGCTGTTTGGGGCTGAGGGTGATGAACACTGCCACAGAGAGAGGGCAGCCACGTGTCTTCAGAGCCACACAGCTGTTAGGATGATCTGCAGAGTTTTCTGCCTCTGCTGCTCCCCAGGGCTGAAAGTTTCCCACTACCTCTGAGCCTGCAAAGCAGAGACTACCATATTATCATCCCTATCTGTGTTGATAAAGGAATAGTTCTGAGTACATCACATCTGGAGTGCCTATCAGTACGACACAATTTACAGAAGTCCTACCCTGGAAAGCAGCAGAGATGTAAACCAAGGGTTGTGCTTAATAACAAAAACTAAATCTTCCATGTTGAAAGGTTAGAAACCCTCCTGTATTTTCATAATGCTGAGAGTATAGGTCTGTTATTGTTACAGTGATAACACCTTCAGCCAGGACAGCTGACAACAGATGGTCATGACACTGACAGGACTGCTAATGAGAAGGAAAACCAGCCCTGCTTGCATGCTGATCCTACTAGAGAAAGGTTCATTTTTAGGTGTGATGTTGACTAGGTGGCCATTCAGCTGTCTGTATCTTGCGCTTTGTGCAGTGAGTGGCTACACAAGTGAAATATATAAAGTCAGGGAACGAGCTTGAGCACTGTGTCGGTACTGTCCAGATTTTTATATTGTTAGCACAGACTCTGGTCTGATTTTAGTGTGTGCAAGTTACTACTCTCCCAGATAGTGGCCAGGAATGGTCTGGGGAACAGCCTGAGCCAAGGACCTTTCCCAAAAGGCAGACTGGGTATGGCTATCCTGTTTCAGTGGGCAGGAGAGTTTCATCTGATGATAGTGAGATGTGCTGTGCCACATAGCTTCAAGGCCAGACCACAGTTTCTGGCTCACTTTATTTTCTTGCACAAACACAGTCACAGATACCAATGAAAAACATTTGGGATTATTGTTTTGTCAAGTATTAATTCTGGTTTTCTTCTCAGTGGGGAAAATACAGCTTTTTTTTTTATGTCAGATAAGTTCAAAACCCAGGTCAATGGTAAAATCTTTATTAGAAGCAATGCTTTAGCCAGACATAAGTCACATTTCACACACTGCTTTTTACATAAAAATGTATAAACAAGAGGCAGCACGTGATGGCAAGACTGTACCATCATCTGGTACAGCAGGACTGGTGTGCTATTTGCCGCTGCACAAGGAACAATTAAGCAAATTAGGGTTCCTTCCACAGGCAGGCTGTAGGGCCCCTTGCTACAGGTTGCTGTGGATGCCAAAAGTTCACATGAGTTCTACAACTGATTGGTCAAATTCATGGAAGAGAAGTCTGTCAAGGGCTATTAAATTTGAGGATGCCACCTCCGACTGAAAAACACCTTGCTCTTCCAGTTGGTTAGAGCTGGGTGAATATTCTGGGAAATGTCACAACAACTGCACAGTTTCCTGGATCTGTTGTTGGCCACTGCTGGAGACAGGCTACAGTGCTAGACAGATCTTTCACCTGTATCGGTATGGCTGCATTACGTTCTTCCCTGCCTGTTCTGCTACTCCATCATTAAACCTGTCCATGATCAGTTTTCTCCCATATTTATTACACAATTGGGGTCCTGGGGGACAAGAAGGTCTTCCTCTGCCTTTCCTAGATAAGACCAGGAAGCAGGAGGTGGTCTCTCTCCCTTTGCTGGCCAGGAGTTACAGGAAGAGGAGGAAGGAGAAACCACTCCTCGATCCACAGGAAAGGCAGGGGATTTGAACAGCACTGAGTATTAGGCAGCCGTTGTCTGCTCCCTATTACTTTCTCTGCTGCTGAGCTTATACCGGCATTTGGATGAAGAGAGAAAGATATCACTTCTGTGCCAAATGGCTGGTCTTCTCCAGAAGGCTAACAGGTAGATCTTAGCCTGAATTGAACTCCCAGCCAAGAGAGGATTTAGTCTTTGTCCAATAGGAGAAAAATTTGACTGTGATTCACCCTCACTTTTCAGGAACTATATTCCTCAACCTGTAACTCAGTCTCTAAGAGCGCTGGTTCCTGAGCTCAATACAGCGAGCCCAGGACGAAGTTCAGTGGTCTGTGATAAGAAGCCACACAAACAGGTGGCATCTTCTGGCCTCCAGGTCTGTGACCTGCTCCAAGAACATTAATGCATTGTCTGATTTAAAGAAAAAGGTCTGAAACTCTAAAAACTCTGAAAAATGGTACAGAAGCACATTAAAAATGAAGTGGCAGAGTAACTCCCCATCTCTCAGCCTCTCATTTCCTAGCAGGGATATGCCTGCCTCATGAACGTTAGGCACAAGGACTTAAATAAATTGTACAAGCACAACTACAGTTATATGAGTCCTCACAAATTGGTGTCACTCCTGAACTTCTTGCAAGCGTGTTCCCTTGTTGCCCTCATTTGTCTTCACACAACACTTCCAACTCTAGCAATGGAAGAGCTGATTGCTTGGAGAATCTTACCTTAGACTGCAGCAATACATATTTATACCTACAGCCAGACACCACAGCTGGCTCTCATTTCCCAGTCTGTGGGAACTGAACTTCTGAGAGTGATGAGTCAGCATAATTTGGTTTTAATACTTTTTTCTTTTTATAAAATGGTTGCTTTTATAATATACACATTAAAAAGCTTAAACAAAAACTTTTGAGATGTTTTCCTAATCTTTCACAATGCTCTCAAAATCACAGTCACAACCAGTAGTTTGGGAAGCACTGAATTCAAGGCTATTTTCCTAGGCCTTCTATAGTTAGCAAATACTCTGCCTCTCAGCTGACATCTGAAATAGAACTTCCTTCCTATTCCTTCCAAGTTCAGTCCCTCGTTTCCTCCTTGCACAAGGGTTGCCCTTCAGCACTTCGATCAGGAGGTGAAGAAGAAAAGCTGTTTGACACAAGAAGGATTACTTAATTCATTGCCTAGTGTGTTTGTCCTGGACTTACATTTCCCCATATTATTTCCTTTCTTTTTTTCCCTTTTTCCCACAGGAAGGCATTCTGGTTTTGTGCTAATACTGTGCCATGGCTGTGCTATTTTTACAGTTCTGTTTTGGTGCTTTAAGTCTTTGTGAATTAAGAAAGAGGTGGTTGACTGACGGTAAGGTTTATTCTTCCATAATTTTCTGACAGATTCTCACCAGTACTCTGGACTGCTCATCCAGATACTCAGAACGAGAGGTGGAGGGACAAGACAGTTACAGTTACTGCAGGGCCAGGCGTTGCTAAAATAAGTAATTCATTTAGTAAACCCAAGCCATTTAACACATAGTGAGCTGATACGACAATGTGAAATTCTGCAAGTAGGATGCATAGCGGAGCCAACAATGACAAGCAGAATAACTCCAAGAAATCTCACAACTGAGTTGACTATAGCAGTTCCTCAGTACACATTTAGAAAGATGAAGACTCATCACCCAAACTTTTCACAAGTTAGCTTAAAAGATGCTCCACATAAAGTATGCAAGTACACTGGTTAGACTTCTACTCTTCTTTCTTCCCCATGTGACTCAAAGATGACCTGAAAATATCTCTCCCTTCCCTCTCTCTATCTTTTCGATCTTAGAAGTGTCAGGAATGCAATATCCTGTTTTCTTTAGTTTTGCTGGGGGACCTTGTGGGTGCTTTAGGAAATGTTTAAATGCTGAAATTTTAAGAAAGAGTTCCATTGTCCAAAAGAACCTCTTTAGTCACGGACAATGAAAGAGTATTAATAGCAACATCAACACTATGCAAACAAAAAGTCAGAACAGTGTTTAAAAGCCCTTTCTTTTCTGAAACGCTAATGATCCTCTCTCTTCAGTCTTGTGATAGCCTCACTTTATTACTCTGCAGTCAGCTTTTCTGTTTGTAAAACCGTAATTTCTATTCTAAACACCCCCTCCCAGAAACTCTCTTCCGCTTTTGAAAAAACACATCTTTCAAGGTTTTTACAATCCATCACAAAAAGGTAACAGAGATTCCATTTTTGTCCCTTTGAAAATCACAATTTTCACTTTTAAAACAATACAACTTTTAAGAACACTAGCCTTGAAATAACCTGGGCTAACTAAAGAGATTTCATAGTAAGTTAGGGAAGTAAAGAAAAAAACTATTAGCATTTTACTGTGGATGAACCTTTCACAATAGCAAAATACAATGTTTTACTGCACAACCTTGCTAAGTCTTCTGAATTGTGAGAAAAGAAACAGAACAGATTTGCTTCTAGAGGAGAGAGCAAGTACATACAAGCACATAAAAAATAGCTCTAACTTTCAGACTACTTACAATGCTACAAACATGTCTCTTAAAAAAATAAATACCTCCCCAGAGAAATTCAACCAACATTACAAACTTGAAAAATTCTACTGCATGTCAGGTAAACTGATAAGGAAGAATTAAAGCTAACCTAAAAAGGAAGAGTCCATATAGCAGAATGAAAACATAAAAGGGATGGAAAGGCCCAAATGAAGTATCTGCCTTAAAGCAACGTCCTTGCATTCTCTCTGCTTTTTCATAATGTAATCAAAGCCATTAAGAACCTATATATAGCTCAGTGTCTCTTTGGACAGCAAAAAAAACAACTTAGCAACACAACCAAGTCAATCCCTTCTTCTACAACACAATATGTTTTTAATTAAGAAAGAATGCCAGGATGAAGGAGACCTTACAAGTTCAATAAGCTGAGAGCATTCAGTTTTTGGAAGTGGGGGGAAAGGGTTAAGCTTTTCACTGTAAACTTCACATGTTTTATGTTAATGTAACTATTTAAGCCCCTTCTTGCCTTTCTGATCATGTCTTTTGACAGGAAAGGGAGTATTTGTTTTGTCTGATTTTAAATCTCAGGAAAGCAAGATAGAACTGTTCAAAAATGTCTATTCTTTATTCTGATCTCTGCCTTCCAAAAGGAGCAGTTTAAGCATGATGCATTTTCCAGAGAATGGAAGTATGAAATTCCCTTTCTAACAGAAAAATCTTACCTGGGTAATCATTCTTGTCTACATCTGAGTCTCCTCTTAGAGTGAAGCCAAATCCCGAAGGCATGGACTGTGAGGCCCACGCTCCATTGAGAACCTGGGAAGGGTTAGTATTTAACCCATTACTGTATCCATTGTAAATGAGCACTTTTCCTCTTCTATCTTCTCCTGCAAATGGTGCACCAATAGCAATGTCTGCAGTGCAATAAAAGAATAAAAAGAACAGGCACAATTAAAATAAAGCAAAAATTAAGTCCCTGCAGGAAAACAGACATAAATGGCTTCTGCTACATACATGCAAGAACGTGAACATTCTGTACATCTGTATGGATTCTAGCTTTAAGGCAAATACACAAAAATGTAGTGTATTTTCTGTGTCAAACTTTCACGGCAAAAGCTTATAAAATCATCCCAAGAAGGGGTTATTTTATTATACTAAATAGTCAGTCAACACTGGATTCCTCTACTTTATTTCCAGGGCATTTAATAAGCTTTAATAAACCAAGATTTAATGAATGCCTGCTTCTACTTCCATATTTTTAAACAGACACAAATTTTCTTTGATTTCCTCTATCACCTAATTAATAAGTAACAGTTGTTACACAAAATTAATTTTCTTTTTCCAGATAAAATATTCAACATAGACAAAAAAAAACCCCACCCCCCTCAAACATCCAGTGCTTTAGTATGCAAAAGAGATCAATGGAATATAATGTTTTCCTCTATACCAAGCCAACATCTTATTGAGAAATGGGAATAGTACTGAGTCAGGAATTGAACCAAAGGCCTTGGGCACTATGCAATTAAGCACTGCAATCCTTAAAAAATGAGGTGCCATATCCAAGAAGCGGAACTGACAATGCTCTTCTTAGTTCCTATGCATGGGATGTGGAGAGAATCATGTGTCTACACTGAGATTCAACAGTCGCACTAGCTGAGCTAGCCAACAGGAAACATTAGAGGAGGATACGTATCTATGGCTCTCATTTTTAGGTTCTGATCTAGGACCTGATGCTGGACTCCTTTATTAAATCTGACTTCAGCACCTGGAATTTGTACCTTCACTAAAGGCAGGAGTGCACCAAAGGTCTATGACTGGCATCTTCAGTTATGAAGCAGAAGACTTTGGCTCTAGATCCTGCTTAGACTTCTCCATACAGCTAAAGAGAAAAGCAGGAGTGTTTCCTCCCTGCACTACCAGAATGCTGGAGAGCAGGGATATAAACCTTCCCTGTCCAGAGAAGCTGAGGTCTTCTGCTATGGCTCACAGTAGAAAACAGAAAGCCTTCACCGTGGGGTCTAGCTGGGCTGAAATCCATGACGGGATTCCAGGACAACCCATTGAGGGTCTTCTCAACAGTTACAATCAATAGCTTCTACCCACAGGATGGTATTCGGATTTTGTGTACCCTGAACCCCAATACAATTCTATGGCTCATGACATGACTTATCACTTGCACAGGAGCCAGACATTGGTGACATTGCTCTAGAGTCTAGAGGCTAAAGCACCACGAAAAACAGCCCTCAACTTAAGGAGGAGCAGTCCATTAATTTTTGCTTAGTGGGCCAACTATCTGTAAGGCTACTGTGCAAAATACCTCCTCCATGAAAAATTCCTTGGAGTTTTAGATGCAGTGATGCCTACTTTGCAGATCCCTAACATCCTGGAAATAAGAAGTAAGGAAATGCAGGCAGGGAAAAACAGAGTGTTATGGACCGTGTCTAGAAGACTAACTCTAGATGCTCAAGGCATCCGAACTATCTCAGATCATTACACAAGTTAGTGTATTCGGACTGTTTTCTTGAATTTAGGCTCCCAGTTAATTCACATGGATGTTTTGTTGTGTGCATGTGCTATAGTCATTTGAAAAAGGTCTCATTATGCACCTGTTTCTTTTGGTGCCTGAGTACCAGTGGAAGTCTGACTCAAAAATAGTATGTCTGTACTTGTCCAATTCTTTCATTGTGCGCAAAATGCTCCATTTATTGAGCCTCATTAAATTCTCAAACTCATCCAACCATTTGAGGAGAGAAGGAGAACTCTGGTCTAAACAGATGCAACATCTTAACTAAGTATTTAAAAACAATTCTAGTCATAAACCAAGATAATTTTATTCAAATGAACATGCTAATATTTAGCAAAAAGAAGCACTGTAGTCAATATGACTGTCCTCCTATAGGTAAGCTTTTCTTGGTTTGGCCCTCAGTATCAGTTTCATTAGGATTAGTGTAAATTCTCATGACTTTCGAAGACAGTTACATGTTAAAAAGCACTGCACAGGCACTTCATATTCACTGCTTAGCCATTCTTAATTTCAGTGTTATACAGAGATATATATTACTGCATTATATATAAATTACCATTATATCCATCTTGATTGAGATCTCCAAGGTGCGTGATTGCACTGCCAAATCTCGCGAACACTTCAGTGCCTGTCAGAATTTGTGCATCTTGGAAGATGAAAGCACTTTCTTGCAGGTATAGATAAACTTGCCCAACTTCTTTAGGCTTGCTCTCAAATTCTCGTTCCATAAAGAGAGGAGCGCCAACTAAAATATCATCTAAACTGAAACAGTCAACCAAAACACAGTGTCACAGAGAGATTGAGTGTAATCAACACAGTTCATGCATTTGTTAAACAGGAATCTGACAATTATCATACAGTCATAGACTAACGGAGGTAAGAAGGCACTTCTGGTGTTCTAGTCCAGACTCTTGGTCAAAACATGGTAAACGGGGGAAGGCTGCCCAGGGCCATGTCCACTCCAGTTCTGAATATCTCCATGGATGGAGAGTCCACAGCTTCTCTGGGAAACTGCTTCCAGTGTTTGATCACCCTTACAGCAAAAACATTTATTCCTAGGTTTAAATGGAATTTCTTCCACTTCAATTTATCCCCACAATAGACACTGAAAAGCTATACATTGCAGTCAATGATCCAGAAGTCAGGAATTTAACACAGAGGGGACCCATGTTACTAGAACAAATTTTAGACAGATTTTAGTATAAAATCTAGCTCTTTAAAATTATACATTACTAAGTGAACAAAAGAACAAAAATTGCCACTTCCCAGCAGATTTTTGACACATGAAATATGGGTAGAGCATCAATTAACAGAGGATGCCTCATCACTAATTCAAATGGAAGCTGGGATACAAAGCCAAAGCTTTATTTCTGAAAACACTTCTATTGAATATTAGGTACACGAGTAGTTGCAGTGCTCACGCAATTTGCTTTATTAAGTGTTAAAGAGAAAGGACATCATAGAATCACAAAAGCATAAGGCTTAGAGGGAAAAGTCCTTCTGTCCATTTTGCTACTCCAAGAAGATCCAGGAAAAGAAGACAAACTAATCAAAGCATATTTTGCCTGTTGTCGTTCTAAACGGGGGTGTTTTGAACTATGTTATGAACATTTACTTAGCAGGAAAAAAAGACCCTTTACTATATGGTAAAGAATAAAATCAAGCAAAATTGATAGACAGGTATCAAGCAGAAATATTCTTAATAGATTTTTCTGAGATCTGAAATGATAGTATCAGATTAATTTCTGAAGTTTGCTCAAGCCCATATAAACTAATAGGATAATTCCCATTATATTCAGTGGACATTGGTCATCCATATTAAGCAACTCTGTCACTGCAAATAACTAATACTACTTGATCCCGCAATTTTTGATTTGGAAAACATATTCTCTTCCTCTAACATGAAACTTTGTTCAAATTTCGTAAAACTTGTAGAAAACTTTCTATTCTCAATTCATCATATTCCCAATAGTGATGTTTTCACAAAGGCTTTATCCATTAGTAAACCACTTAGTAAAATTACACTACACTGTTTTTTCCAATCCTGATAAAAAAAACCCTGTATGATTTACTCAGCTAACTACTTTCCAATAGATATATACTTTGGTTCTAAGATATATAACATAAAACAGTACAGAATATCTCATCTAGAAGCCTTTTAATCACATTGTAGAACTTACACATTCTATAAATTGTGACAAAATACTTCTAGAAATGTTATTTTTGTATTAAGTTTTATAGTACATTTCCATAAAGGAAACTGTAATTCAAAATGTCAGGTCACTGTGGTACAGTTGTTCTATTCTTTATAGGTCAAATTTTACTCCATGGCATGAATAACTAAAAAAGGAAGGAAGCAGATGCTGACTTGACATCAAAGGTGGGATTTTCCTTTCACACTAAACATCAAAAGTCCTCCTCTACTAATGGAAGATGTTCGTGGTTGGGATAGAATGTCACCTGAAATGGTTGCCATGAAACAATGGCAGTAACAGAAACAGATCATGAATGCTCTTTTTTTCAGAAGTTCTTTTATGTATGCCATATACTAAAAGCATAACACAGTAGCACTGTCATCAGTTATTATCTTAGTACATCACAGTCCAAATATTGCCCATAAGATTGGGACCCCATGGTGTTATGAATAAAATATGAACTTGGCTCCAATTAATATTTTACAAATGAAGGCTTGTAAGACTAGGGGAATATTTTTTCAGAGGTGGTAAGGAACCAAAAGATTCAGAACCAGGAAGCTCCCAGTATATCAATGTAAAATAAGTAGATACCTACATACCTTTAGAACTCTGGTCCACAGAACAATATCCAGAGCGCCTATCTATCTGACTATCTGTCATCCACAGTGGCCTAAAACTCTCTAAGCAGAAGCCTAACCCAGAATGTGAGATTCACCAGGTGAGATAGAAAGCAAGCAGACAAAAGGTGGAGTCTGTTGTGCAGGGGTCACAGCATCTCAGCTGGAAGTGCACAATGCCAGGTTATTTTTCTAGGAAAATTTCTACTTTGTTAAAATAAATGACCACGATTGTATAAAATGTGTGAATAGTTCAGGGGGCAGGGATCAGAACCCAGTATCTAAGATGGCTCATCTTCTGATGTGCTGAGGGAAAGGTGGGAAGAAGGCAGTCATCTAAAATATATTGACGTATCTCTAAACTGGTTACAGGCAGCAGAGCTACCCAGAACACCCGTGAGCACTTAGTTTGCTTTCCCTCCAGGTCTTAGCATGATTCTATGATTCTATGTCTCACCCACACAAAAGCCTTCCTTTCCTCACCCTCTTGATTTTCCCCGTTCTCTGTCAGTGCGGAACTCTGTAGGTCAAGGCAAGCTGCTACACGAAGTCCTCTGCAAGAAGGAATTCCCCCTCAGGCAATTCTAGGGTTTTGGGTTTGTTTTTTGTTTTGCACTGTCACAGCAGCATACCATAGCCAGAGGAAGGATTCTTCAGCTAGCCTGCTCTCTCTGATCCTCATTTACTTATTCCTGGTTTCTCTCCAAGTGGGTAACAAGCAAATAATTGCTGCTTGCCGTGTTTTATGGTCAGTTTTACCTTCCAGCTCCTACAGTTTCAGTATTTAGACATCAAGCTGTCAAGAGGGGTCACTTCTTTGGTTATAAGTACCTATGTGATTGGAGTTGCGCATTTTTGTTGGTGAGGGAGGATATTTCAATTGGCTTTTAAATTGTAGGAGTTTATATTTACAAGATAGGAGTTCTAAGCCAAATTCAGGTTGATGTGATCGCTTTTAAAAGGCCATAAGAGCAAAGCAAAAGCAAAAGCCCCTGGACAGTAATATTAAACTATAAAGTGCAGTTCAGTTTGCAGTGGTATTTTGAACTGATTCATTAGATTTATTTCATCATTATACTAAGATGTTGCACTTAATATAAATTATATATTTATTTTTGTTCCAGCACAGAAATGTAACCAGCCAGTATTGCTTCCCTTCTGATAAAAATAATCTTTAAAAAGCACAAGCTGACCACCTGCTGAGACTGTACGTGGTTTCTTTGTATACTGACAAGTAATAAAACGCAGGAGTATGGGAAATGTCAAGAGGACAAAGTATAACTTGATATAGGCCAAATAAAAGACTAGTAAACAGTTTATTCCACTATTTTTATTGGGCTGTTACAGTCTAAATTGAAAGTGTTCTCTTTTTTCCTCTTTACTAGGAATGTAGTCTGTAAGTTGACAGCACAGCTTGATTTGTTAAATTTCATTGTGAATTTCTCATTATTAGCACTGGGCAACTAAACAGTACTTCAAACTATATCCTCAGTTTTCCTGTTCTGCTTAGAATTCTGATGTGATGCAGATAAAACTGCGAAAGTCACCCTGGAACACCTGCAGAATTGCTGGAGCAGAAGATCTACAGAGCTTTTTCCTAGGATGATCCTAATCTTTGAGCCATGTCTTCAGTCTTATTACAGCAAAGCATCATTCCTATTAATCTTTTCAGCACATAGCTTAATCAGGTTTCTCATACTGGTAAGGCCATTACTAACTCCTTTGTCATTAGCTGCACAAAAAACCCAAGTGAATTTGAAGTGGTCATTTCCTTTTTGCCTTTTTTTTCTCTCTGTTTTACTCTCCCTTTCAGAAAAATATTTCTATCAACTATATGTGCAAACCAGCAAAGACAGACTACGTAACTAATAAGACATGTTTATCAAGTAAAGCTTTTTGTGTTTTGTTTTCCGTGGGATGTTTGGATCTCAGAGAGAGTCATTAGATTTCTTTCAAGATATAGACTGGGAGACCACACAGGCCTCAGCAGTTTGATTATATTTTTGACATAAACTGTGGTCTTAGAGGTACACAGAAAATATGAGACCTGCCAAGTAACCCTACAATTCACAGGAAATAACCTGCACAGGAAATAGTTTGGTTCAGTGAGAAGTTAAATAGCAAGTTCCCTGAAAGTCTAATGAGTGTCTGTTGTAACTTAGATCAATGTTTCTCCACCCTTTCACATTAGTAATGCATTACGGTAGGACTAAATTAATCCTGACTCTGTATATCATCAAAATAGGAATTATCAAAAGCTGTGGTACTATGACATTATTTGACCTCAGAAACTTGGAAAGATTTGAGTACTATGAAGCCACCACAGAAACTGTTGAAGCTTTCTTTTTTGTTTGTTTTTGTTTTGGAACTGCAAAAACATTTTATCACATTTCTTTACTTTTCTCTTTTCTTATATCCCTCACTCTTTAAAGGGTCACTAGTCACTGATGGGAAGCAATGACTTAGCCCAGAAAAATTATTTAATGCACTATGTTTAAGCACCTAGTAAGAAATAATCACAAGAAAAGAATATGAAGTAGACACATCTGAGACATTTTGCAATAGGCAAGAGTATGCCACAGCTCTAAATATAATCCTGGTTCACCTTTGTGCAGACTTCCAAGGCTCTGAGCTTCAGAGATATTTATCTCCTTGCTAGAAATCTAGTATCAATATTCACTTACTAAAGTCCCGATCTTCTAAAACACTTAATCAGACTTTACATGAGTTCAAAGTTAGCAAGCATTTTGTTCAACAGGGTCTGAAATCCCCAAGCATCTTAGGCATGACCCCAGGAGCCGAGCAGCATTCTCCCTCAGACAAGCACAATGCCTGTTGTAACAGCTACGGGCCATAGACACTTTTTGGTCCTCTGGAGGATGAAAATGGATGGCCAACCAGCAGGTGCTGGAATGAGGAGCTGATGATACTGGAAAGCTTTTAAAATTGAGAAGTGAAGCTATGGATGGTGCACATGTGAGAAGACTTACCTGCTTTTGAGAATGGGAGAATGAAACCTGACTTTTCACCTAGCTCTTCCCAGCAGTAGCTAGTGCTGTTTATTCACTGTTCTTCTACATGGGCCTGTTTCCTAAGACTTTGGACATTCCCACTGTGCCACACTGCTTTGAATATATATTCAGGAAGATAAATTCACCCAAACTAGGCCTGCAAATACTTGTGCCACTGTGATTGCACAAAGATAAACCTATGTGAACAATTAAAATTAGAAAAGCAGAGAAGGCAAAAGAAGCATTTTGAGGTATGAAGCACCTGAAAATCTATGTTTATTATTAAATATCAGGCATTGCTTCTATTAATGTTCAGTGGAGCTGAATATATTTGGTAACCTACCCATCATTGTTAACATCAGATACTGCAACAGTGTACCCGAAATAAGACGCCATCTGGAAATAAAAAACAAGAGATAGGCTTTCATATCAGATATCAATTTAAAAAAAAATGTTTACTGATATCTTCTTTGTTTCTATTGTCATTAATTCTAAAAAATATTTTATATATTCTTGAAACTATGTTAATGAAACTATATCCTCTATAGTATTTCATCATGTAGTTGCTTGACATTACCTGTTCACCCGTGAAGTTCTGGATAAAGGTCAAGTCTGAAGAATTAATAATTGAGACCTGGTAACAGAAAAATATGGCAAGTTTCAAGCACACATGGAGATGTTGCAGCTCAATGTCACTGCAAACCAATCTGACACACTGAAAGATGGTCCAAGTGGCCAAGAAAAACCAACAATTCTTTTCTGTCACCACAGTTTTCCTGTATGATCTTGAACAAATCACTAAGATTTTATGAGTCTCAGGTCCCCCATGAATAAGATGGGGAAAAGATTATTTCCCTTCCTTATTGGATGCTGACCAGAAGCAAATCACAGACTATCAGCTAATCAGTGACTACATTATTAGACATGAAAACATGAACTTAAAGCATAAAGAAAAAAAATATATATATACATCCATACACACACAAATATCTATACATACACACACCTTTCTTCTGAAAAATGGTATGAATATGTTCCAGAGTTACCAGGAGTTTTGGGTCCACACAACCAGAGAATGCGTGTGTGGCTGGGATCTCTGTTTCCCGATCAGGTTAGTTATGAAACTTTTTTTTCCTGTGAGGTAAAAGATGTATCCACACATCTGTATTGTCTTCTCCCTTCACTTCTAACTGCGTGTCATGACTCTCTGCATCTGGTATTCAGTGTACGCACTTAGACCAATGAAAATAAACACTGGGTATCAATATTCTGAACTTGGACTTCTCTCCACTGTGGACACAGTATTGCACATGAAATACGCTAACCTATGGATAAGCTTAGGTCTGATAGAACACTCAGTGAGTATAGGAATCCTAGTCATACTCAAAGCATGCTTGTAATTGGCTATTGAAAACTGACTTCAGAAGGGGCTAAGCGCTTGATATTCAAAGCCCAAACCAGTAAGATATTTCAACGCAGCCTGGTAAGCCTGAAGGTGAAAGTCATTGGCAGTTTTCTCTGATTAGAAAGTTCAAGATCAAAGAGACAGAAAATACAATGTAGACTTTAACCTTCAAAACAGTGTAACTGCCCTCTCACTATAAAAGGGTAAAATGTGGGTCCAGTACATACATAGCCAAAGTTCTGCGCTCCCCTTGGGACTCCAGCAACCAACTCTGAAAAGACAGATGATCAACAGTGAACTGATTATGCCGAGTGGGGCATCCAACATGTATCCCACACCACTTAAGTCTTCCTATAACCTTTAGGATTTCGATTTAACTGTATTAGAAACACCTGCAAATCACTTCAAGACATTAATTCATAAGGTTTTAACATTTATTCAGTGCATCTAGTTGCATGAAATATTACATCTGAACTGCTGACTACACTCACCCAGAGATCTCTTTCTGCCTAGCATTACTTAGCATAGCACAGTATAATAAAGCTCCTGGTACAAATCAGCTTGTTACCTGACGGCTGTGGATTCATGGAACCAGAATTAGTTGTGGCATCACACACTAGAGTACAGAAGCTAAACACAACTGTCCTTACAAATACCCCTTTTCTTTCTGGCTGCACAACAGTTTGCCTCCTCTGTTATTTGGCTTGATGGCATGAAAGTGTTTGACAAGTTCTGCACAGGCTACCTAACAGCATTGTAACGAAATTTTTGTGAGTGGCATTCGGGGAATCCATTGAACAAGAACATGAAACATTGGACCTAGCTGCCTTCTAGGACGTAATTCTGCTCAATTGTGAAATCTTAAACAACTAGTGGAAAAAATGGAAAAAAAAAGAAGAGCAAAGTCACAGCCTGCAGTCTTACTGTCCAAACCTTCCCTCATTAGGATATCCACATCAGAATAGAGCAGCAGGCACTTCAGATAGCAGAGCACCATAGACATTTGCTTGTACTGACCTAGCACTCCTCTGTTCCTTTCTGGGTTTATATGGTTTTAGCCCTACGGTTGAACGTGTTTTGTCAAGGGGAGATGGAAGTTGTAAATAAGGATTGAATGGGACACAGGACAATTCCCAGGTCAGCCAACAATGCACTTCTTTGTGCCAACCATTCACGTGACTTACTGATTCAAGAACCATCAATTACAAAAATGTGAGCATGCAGTTAAAAAAAAAATGCATACAGAGAAAGGTGGCTAGGTGGCTGAAGCCTTCCATTACCAGGGACACGTCTTTTTTTCCACATTATACCATTCGGCTCAAAATTATTATTATTTTTTAAACCCATAGTGGCACAGGACAGGGAACTTACTTTATAGGGATTAAGCACCAGCAGTAGTTCTTGGGAGCCGGGTTCATTTCTACCACTGTACGATGTCTCTATTGGCTTTGTGAGACTGGACCATGGAGCTGTTCACAGGTGTTCCAGGATCTATTGTTGCTAAACCTAGCCTCTGCAGGATGGATTGCTCTGACTTTGTCCTTAGAGAACTACAGAACCATGTTACCAGAGCTGCCACCTTCCAGGGTAGTTTTCACTGGCCATGTGAAACTAATAAGTCATGTCTTGCCAGAGGGAACAACTTGAACCTCAGTGTTTGAGCTGAATTTTTAGTTATGTAATGACACTCTGCACATTTTAAAAAAACATTTATCCTGTAATTTTCGTCAAAAGTTTTTCCTCAGTGCACGTTGCTCTACTTTACCAGGTCATGCACATCGAATCCTAGAAGGTGGTGTTTTACAGATCATGAAACATTTCAGGTGAAAGTTTCACGATACCACAACAACAGATTCAGACTTCTGGGTTACTTAAATTCTGTTGCGTTATGCTATACCTTCTAAGGAAATATTTGCCTCTGAGAATATTGGGTACAGATAGCTTAATTCTCACAAGTGTTTCAAATGTATAAAAGGTATGTTCCTGCATAGAAACCCAAAATGAGGAATTTAATAGGTGCATAGCCATATGGTTTCCATTCGAGCATATAGCTTCTTACCTTGTTCAGAATCCCCAGTAAATTCCCCAGCAGCCACTGAGTATCCTGTTAAAGGTAAATTACAAGCAAAACACTTGACAAACCATTTCTTATGCAAGGACAATCAGATTTGTCTGTTCATCTGATCATCAGAATGCAAATTTTCTAACATTAGTGTACTAAAACTATGTAAAAAAAGGAAAATTGTTTATCACGTTACTAGGACTAAATTAACTATAGGTCTAAATGTATAATAAACGTATCCCTTTTCTCAAAAAATGAGCTTATAAGTCATTAATACATAATAATCTATCTGAAAAAACAGCAGGTACTATGGTCGTTCACCCTAACAGCTATTGACACAATTTAGGTCTTCATTACTGCAGCGTAATGTGTGAGTATGCTGTTTTAGCACTATATGGAAGACAGATTTCCAAAGATGCAGTGAAGTACGTGCTAGAGTTTTAGTAAACCTGTGAGATAATTGCTATTGACAGAGTAAAGACTTTTGGATTCTATCAGGAGTGTAATTTCATATCTATGGGCAGAGATGAAAGGATGCATCTTTACTTTCAAATTCCACTGCATCTTTTCTATAATTACATGAAGAAAAACCTGTCTTACATGCAGAGACATGTGAATATCATGCAAATTCTTGGAGATCAATACTAATAAAAGGTACTTTGAGTCTTTTTTCTATTTGTTACATAGTATCTTCAAACTGACTTTTGCTATTGCTTACTTCAATTGTATCTTTTAAATATCAGTGAGAATAAATTGGGTATTTGTGCAGTACTGTACAAAATACTGCAGAACCGAATTTTCTTTTATCTATTTAAAATTGAAACAGTCTTTAATTACTTTAAACTCAATCCATCACCTTGGAATGAAAAATGATATAAATGGGAAAATTTTGTATTTCTGCTTAATTATTTAAGATCAAATACTAAGAACACTAATGCATCATTCAAGATCTCAACCCTCAAACCCTGTTTCTGTACATAATTTTAAGAATGTTCATAATCCAAATCCCACCGAAGTAACTAGAAAACTACTGACCTGTTGTTGCGCTTAAGGCAAAACATGTTCAAATCCTCTCACAACTGGGACCTGAGTAATTTAGGGCTTGTTTTCACATTTCTATAAGCCACATGCTTTTAGAACGCATTGCTAACTGACATAGAGCTTAGCTTACCCATGTAATTGTCATCGTATGAGGGTGGTGCCACTCCTGTTTGCTTCTCTCGTGCCAGTTTCCTCAGAATATCCTTGAAGGAATAATTTGTGATGATATCCCCAATATTTGCAGTGATTACCTGACCTGGATTCAAACAACTTCATAAATGAATGGGACATACAGGAGAGCCAGTTTCTACACAACAGGGCTAGCAGAATGTTGGAACAGAGCTGAAGGCATAATATAGCACAGATGCGAACAGTAGACCTCTCAATCTTTCCCCATTATAACCCTGAAAGTCTCAAAAGTACACAAAACTCTATACAACAAGGCAGTAAGACTCTATCAAACCCTCACAAAAACATCTCCGGACCCATTTCAAGGTGCTGATTCAAACTTTGGTCAAGCATTTTCAGGCTCAGCTACCTTTTGATGCTGTACTGTACAAATGTAGTAGACCAATGGAAGCAATTTCTCAATGGAGAATTCAAAGCTATGAATTCCCTACCGCCATAATCAATTAGATCTTCCTCCTTTAATGGCCATGCAAAAACACACTTTAATGAGGCTGACAACAGCCAAGCTGGTAGGCAGAGTCTGGGCATCAGCTATATCATACATGTCAAAAACAGGTGAAAGCAAAAATACCCTTTCAATCCTTTACCAAAACCACTTCAGGTTTTATCTACATGAGAAACTATATCTTGCAAACTACAGTGATGCCACAAATGAACTAAAAATATATGCAGACAGCAATAAAAGGTTGTGTTCAGAAACAAACAGTGACAAAAACTTTGAAAATACTACATTTGCTGTACAAATATTAGCTATTTTTTAAATTGCACTATTTCTAGGGAAACAGTCAGTTTATTAATTAAATGACAAATGTGCTAAAATACCAACATAAAAATAGTTCTTTCTATTTGCTTCACTTCCTATACAACCTACAACCTGAATTTTTCCTGACTTATTTTTATGCTCAGTTGCTTGATAAGCAATTCTTCTGATTTACATTTGTTGAAAATAAGACCAGAGACTGGTTATCTTAAACTCAGAAAACAGTGGAAATCGAGAACAACATTTTCCACACACTTTCTGCTTCTCTGCTTCACTTCTTAGATCAAGTTAACCAGCCAGATGAACATACCTTGCCAATAAAAACTACCAGGCCCACCTACTATCAGGTCTCCATTCTACAAAAAACAGAATTGAATAAAATTACTCAAAAAAAGAACACAACAAAATTAAGCATGCATGGCAAAAACAATGTAAATGACCAAAAGAATATCAGAATTGTGATAAAGGAGAACACACCTATCCAAGGAAAGGATGCAGGTGCATGGATGTGCAGGAAAATCCACAGTTAAACAGAGTTAAGATCACCCTATGCATCTTCACTTGAATGAAATACATAATTTTTTTAGCACTAACACAGCATTTTAAAACTTGCTGATTATTTGTAACAAAACCAAATCAGCATAAAAGAGGGTCTTCAAGTTCAATGAAGCAAGAGTAATGCTTTATAGAGAAATATATATTTGTCTACCCTACAAGGAGGTCTTTAGTTCTTGACTGTTAATAATGCGAATAACAATGTAGCTGCAGAACACTGAAACCAATGGCAATGCTCAAAGTTACGTGAGGTCCTGGTGCTCTGATAACGGCGCAGATAGTAAGAATAGTTGCAAAGTTTTATTTTGTCTCACAATATTCTTTCTGGAGCCTCTTGGCATAACTGACCAACTAGCTATTTCCCTTAAGCACTTTCATCTCCACAAGAGAATGGACTTACTCAATGATTAGTCTGCCTCCAAATACATCCTTACACAACCTATTTTAACTTTTAAAAACTAGCTGGCACCTGCCCATTATTTTCTGAAAGTTGGGTCTCTGGAAAGCATCGTAAGTGTGACACACTGAGATAAAAGCACATACAATTTTTCTCCTAATTTTCTATTAAGATAGACTGAGCAGAGTCAGACAGGAGTTCTGCAAAGAGATAAACAGGTGCTGATTGCAGTATTCCTTTTATTAATGAAACTAGAAAGTCTGATCCTGTAAAGGAGGAAAAAGCTTGCAACAACTTCATGAAACTTTTCATGTGCAACATCATGGGGATAAACTTGATCACCGAGGCAGTGCTTGAACACTGGGGATATATCAGAATTACATTTGGTCACAGTATTTCAGAAGCAGGATCTCACCTTGTAAAAGTCTAAGCTGAAACCTGCCTGACAAAAGCCTTGTCCTTCAGGATCTGCATTGCCTGCAATTATGAAGGTAGAAGCATTTTATTGATTTCATAGTGCATGGGGGAGACAGCTTAAATATCCCTGGAGCTGTAAGGTTGTAAATGCAAAAATACCAAAACACATGAAAAGACACGTATTCTTTTTTAGAAGAGGAAGAGTGAATCAAGACCTTTTATAGGACCCTGAACATGCAATCCCCAGGTGAAGATTTTCAGAAATAGGACCACTTACTTGGGACCTTCTCCTCTCACCGCCAAGGAAGGACCCTTGCAACCAGCTACCAGGGATTCTGTTTGAATTTGGCCGGAGATACAAAAGCAAACAACAAGAAATCCTAGGATGGTCACCACAGTCTACTTTGCCATTACACAAAAAAAAGTGTTTACTAACAAAGTGTCCATGCTCAGACAACATCCCATCATCTGTACTATGCCAAGGGAAAGGGGCATATGTCCTTTAAAAGGGCCAGCCCTTTAACTGATATGCATTTGCTCAATGAGGACTGAAGTGTAATATAACTTTGGGTGCACATTTGTATGTGCAAAAAACATCCTTTCTGCTTCTGTCCTTTTTTATTTCTAGTCTCCAAAGCCTTATATAATTGTACCAAGTGTGTTGGCATGCATTTTAGGGCTTTTCTAAGACTGCTGGAGTGTTGGAAGTCTGCAGGATTGGAAACTGAGAGCAAGACTGGCCACTTGAACTCTCTCTTCAAACGGCATAAGCCTTTGGCAAAGCCCCAGTGAGACATCAGAAGTACAGGAAGCAGATCTTCTGGTCACCATTTCTTACGGATTCACCTTCTTTCTGCACCTATCCATCCAGGGACAAGGATTACACTTTAAAGAAAGACGTAGTACAACTCATTCTAGGACTATACCACAATGTGAGAAAAGGAAAGCCACAGAGTGACACGGAATGTACACGCAAAAATCTCACGTTGCTATAGGTGTGCAGATTTTCTGGTTGACCATGGAAAGCATTATTGGGCTACATTATCACATGTTTGTCAGATGTCAGGAAAATCCAGCTATGTGATGTGATGCGGTCACTAGATCTTCACAGGAATGAGACCTTTTAATCGTGTGAAGTAAGTGTCTACTTTTTCTGTAAAACGCCTGTTACTTTCTTGGCAGAATAATCCATGAGAAACTCGAAGGTAGGAGCACAGTTTGCAGTAGAGGAACAGTTAAAAGGTGTGTTTTGAAATTAGCCCATGTGCACATGGCAAGAATGCTAGCTGCAACAGCAAGGTCTCTGTACAAGGGGTATTGGGACAAGGAACTACATTCAGACTTTTCGTGTTATTGGCTAGCACGCGCAACTTGCAACAGCTACCCATCTCCGCTGAACTGAACATCACAGCTTTGTTGGGAGGGTTTCCCCTGGAAGGGATAGGTAAGCCCATCATACTTTCCATCTTATAAACATTATCTTTAGAGAAGTAACTGAAACAACAATTCTCTGATCTGTGAATGCAGAAACTGCCATACACCTAGCTCAGTCTAAAGCTCAGTAAAGTCACTGGATACTTCATATTGACTTTAACAATTTGGAGTGCTGAGGTAAAGAGGGTATTGATAACCATCATAAACACTTAGACATAGGATGCTGAACAGGATGAACGAGTGATATAATCTAATGTGTGGCGTTTTCTGAAGACTTCTAGGTAACTGATCTAGATTCTAAATACACATGCACTTTTTCCCCTATTCCCCAAGAAGCAAGGCCCAGAGATGGCTACCACATCCTCAGCACAGCACAGAGAACAGTGTGGAACAGCAGTGCTAATGTGCACGGCTTTCCTTCATGCTGGAAGTCCTTCATAAATGAGCTATTGTGAATGATATTGGCATGAATGGTGATGCAGGCTTGTATTTTTCTGTGCAAGATCTGGTCTTCAGATGGTGATCCTGTGATGAGAGATTTATACTCAGCATCAGCATGAATAATTGGTTTAAAATGCTGTCTGGTTCTTATCTAGATCTATTTGCTACATTTTAAAGCCATTTAAATTGAACCAATTATATCTCATCACTATAACTGCATAAGCTTAATTTACTTAATTTCTTGTCTTTCAGTTATACAATAAAGCACCCAATTGCAGGCATATAATTTAATGTTATTTTTTCTTTAAACCCTCATCGAATGCAATAATGTCATATAGTAATCTTCATTCAGCCCAGACTGTGTGAATACTGAAAAGCTGAAAACAGTGAGTGCAATATCAATTCCTCCAACACAGTAACATATCAAAGTTCCTAGTAATACTTACTGTTGCGACAAGGAGAATATTCAGCATAGGCACTGAAGTTCTGAACTGCTACATAGCAGGTACCAACAGGGTCCTTCTCAGGGCTATCTTTAAGGGTTCTCCAGTGATATAAAGGAGCACAAGCCTGTCAAAACAGAAACAATGCCACACGCACCTTTCACACACTCAAGCATCTGGCAAATGTAGTATTTTAACAGTGTACAAGGATTCTCTCTAGTATTGTATCATTAATACAGCAATGATCATAATGTATTGACAGAAGAAAATCCAGGACCACTGCTTGGCATAATTTTATTATAACCTGAAAAGCATAGTCTGATACTTCAATTATAGCCCCTAGCAGGTGAAATCTGTCAGGGACTACATCTCACATTTAAGCATATGTTACAAACACCCTCTAAGCCTGCTTCACAAGTAATATGTTTGCTTTATTGCTGCTCGTTACACAGGACTTGATCCCATAGTTTAAGATGTAGATCACATACATGTGGCTGAAGACATTCCTACTTCTGTTCAGACATGTCTTAAGATCATGGTTGTTGCAGCAGAACTGGAATGGTACCACTCTACTTAGCAGAAGATTTGTCATGGTATTGTTGTCTATCACAATCATCAGATTGTCTGCCTTCTTATAAACCCCTGTTCAAATCTTTGGAGAGATGATACAGCTATAATGCATTTAACAGTCTCTGAGTGAATGGATTTTTGCTAAGTAAGTTTTGGCTAATGAACTAATTTTTAACCTTCTCTGTTATGGTAGTGGTGTTACAAACATGACAGTGTAAGGATAAAGGATACACAAGTTGTGTAGAGAGAGACATTATCATTTTTGAAATTCAGATAATTGGAAAAATAAAAAAGATACGCTGTTAGGTATGCAATTCATTCTTTAGGGATTCCTGTGCCCTACAATGTTTCAATTGGCTGGGGGGGTGGGTAAGCAGAGGAAGACACTGCCTCTCCCTACAACTTTGCCTCTAAGATACAAACAAATCCTCCATTCATATCCTACTCTGTCTTACTTTTCCCATCAGAAACCTGTCTACCTCTGGCAAGGCATTGTTATTATTCACCTTACTGTGTAAGCCTTCTTTCTGCAATCCATTCCAGCTAGATGAACCACTGTGCTACTCAGAGCTTACCAGAAAAGTCAGAGCTCCTGGAACACTGGTTTAAGAACAGGGACTCTTACCATGCCCCTGCCTAGAAGACCTTACAGATTAAAACAGAGAGCAAAACCAGAGTGCAGCAAAGAGGAATACATGTCCTGTGAGGGTGATTTTAGGTGCATTTGACATTGAGCAAAGTGGACTGAAACAAGAATAATCATAAACATCGACCTAATGCAGTTGACTATCACATATGTAGTTTAAAAAAAAATGTTTCTGATAGCTTGATGACATTTTCTTTTTCTCTCCTTCCAGTCTACAAAGCTTAACAGACAAAGATTTTTAGCTTCACTGTTCAAATTTTCGCCTGAAAGTGTTGACTATATCTCTGCCTCAGAAAGCCTGAGAAGAATTATCAGAAGCAAAACAGTTTAGTCAGTACAGACACAGCACATCAGTCGGTGATAAGGTTTTCTGCTTACTTGATTAAGATACAGAAAATTATGGTAAAGAATTATTTTATTTCAGTTTGTGAACTGTTGCTTAGTAGAGTACACAAACTGAAAAATCTTCAGTTATTTTTAGATTTTTTTAGACTTTTTTCATTTACTTCACTCTGTAACAGAATAGGGTGATGTTTTATTCATTACCTCTTTCATGTCAAAATCCTTCCCTAGGTTAAGCACTAGGCATATTATTTAAATGAAAGCATTTCCTTTAGATACTTTTTCCCTTATGACTACTTCTTAAGTAATAATTGGAAGTTTTAAGCAAATCCCAAGATACAAATTATCGCTTTGCAATTGTAAAAGCTAATAAAACTAATGACTAAACTACTTATTTTTATTACAATTATTTCGGTTATATTTTCAATGCAAATCTTAGTGCATAAATTGTAAGTATAAAATGTCTGTGTATAACCAGCATCACCACTACTTTACTAAGCAGTAAAAGTATTTGCCCCACGCTGGAGTCCTCTATCAATACAGGTAAAATGTTCAGTGAAACTGGACAATAGACATTGCAGTTTGACAGCAATCTTGATTTGGAGCTTTTTTATCATTACCTGTTTTAAAAAAAATCATAGAATCATAGACTCATTAAGGTTCAAAAAGGCCTCTAAGATCATCAAGTCCAACCATCATCCCATCACCACCATGCCTGCTAAACCATGTCCTGAAGCGCTGTATCTATATGTTTTTTGAACACCTCCGGGGATGGGGACTCCACCACTTCCCCAGGGCAGTCTGTTAATGTGACAAGAAAGGTCAGTGCTTTCTCTTACTAACTGATCTTCACCACAGGGTCATGGCTGCCATTACACTCCGTGTTTAGCATTCCAAATCAAGCTTCATAATGCAAAACATTTTATAGCATATAGCTATAAGTTACTGTGTATCTCTAAAATATGTCCATTATCTGTTTAAAAAAACCACCATTCCATTTCATAACAATACGGCACTCTGCTATTTTCACAAGGCAGTGGGATCACCTTCACTTGATTAGTTCAACCTGATTTTACAGACTTTCATTTTCAGTTACATACTTTACCTGTTTTATAATTCATGCATAATCATAGACTTGTTTCCAAAATTTACACAGAGAGATATTAAAGATATACATTTGAGAAGAATAAACATTATGTCCAAATGAATACCAAATGTATAAGACTTACCACAACTTTTTCTTTATGAGCTTTGACTGTTGCCCCAAACCACTGATTCGTCTTAAACTCAACAGGTTCCCTGGTGCCATTGACTTTAATTTTCCTGTTGTCTGATACAGAAAGAAGCAGTATGTTGACAGTTTATTTTAAAAAGAATTACCCTGTGAATTACAGATACAAGTGAACTGACTAATCGATATATTACACTGCATCCACTGTCATTGTCCTACCAGCTTAATAGCAAATGGACATTCTAGTATCGCTTAAACTTTTGACTGGTCAGTGGAAATCAGCTTAAAATTCATCTGTGAAAAATCAAAATAAATACACTTAAACTCCAGACAAAAATACAAAGGACTGGCAGAAGAAACCCTGTGCTTCCCCCTGCAAAAGAAAAAAAATTTACCTGGAATTTATGATGAAGAATGAACAAAAATCTACAAAAATAAGTGAAAAGCCTTAAAAAGTTTTCTCATACGTGGTAGAAAGTTTCCACGTAAAAAGCATGTTCCATAACTAGTTTTTGTCGTACAAATGACATTTCTCAGCATGCATATTCAAAGACCAGCACCAGAGTAAGCAAATGACTTAGTTTTTAACAGAATTACATGTGTACACACTGTCACAAGAGACAGCTTCTTAATGGTGCTTTATATACACTCTTGCAGATGTCAGCATAAGGGAAGCCATCTGGGCAAAGACTCAGGCCAATTATAATGCATTTTAGGTTTTAATAAAAAGCAGACATCCCTTCCTTTCACCGTGAGTTCTCTGAAGTAAACTGATTTCCCATATGTTCATGAGCTATGCTCTTCCCTTACCAGTCATTCCTAATGAACTTCTCAATTTATACATAAGCAGGGCATTACTCCTTCCCCCTTGTATCTGCATTCCCGTATGTTTATTTCTGGTTCCTATCAGGAGGGATTTCACAAGAATCAACCCTTTTTATTCACTCTAAGTGAAAATAAAACAATATATGGTTTACTTTGGAATGTAGGAAAAAAGTACTGTCAGATTATATTGTATGGATTTACATACATTTTTTAAAACACTGAAGAAAAATGCAGCTGGTATAATTGTCACCTTTAAAAGGCCAACACTTCCTAGGATTTGCCTGACAGGAATAAAGGAGTAATCTGAATGCTTTTCCTGGATGTTGGATCACCAGTTACCCCAGCTTGTGGTAACTTCATAAATGTTACGGATATAAACTGAATTAGAAAGAAAAATGTGTTGTATTGGGAGACCAAGGGTACTCTATCTCTGTATTTTTCTAATAAACATGAAGGCAAGTTGAATGAGAATGAATCTGTGAAAGTTTGAAAGTCTCAGAAAACGTCTTCCTTCATTTAAATACTTGTCTCTGTGCCGCGCTGATTACAGGAGCTAGTACGGAAATCCATGCTTAGAGAGATAAGAGAGATAAATTTCAGGAATATTTAGATCTTTAAAATTCAGGAAGAATAATTTAAAACACTCTAAAAATATTAATTTTAAACATACATTTTATTTAAGTTAGGCCTAAACTTCAAGAGTGTGGGAGACAGCGACTTTGGCACACTGCATTGTAGGAGCTGCCAGCTTCTACCTAGTTGTTGGCAACACCACTTTTGATTATTTTTTCCAGTGAAGTCAGACCCTTTAAAATTTTAAATGTTTTTTTTAATTTTTTTAATGCTGCAGCAGATCTGAGCATGATCAATGTCCACAGATGAGGTCTTGATAGAAACTAAGCTTTTGAAGCTCGACAGTCAGCCATGGTCATCTTACAGCAGCCAATGCTAGCCTGGCTCTGAGGATACTCACGACCAGTATTCTACCTTAAAAAGAGCTTACGTTTTCAATAAAACAGGCATACTTGTCTACTGGCAAAGTATACTAAAATTTGAAACTAAATTAGATTTTAAAACTAGGGCAACCGTTTGCAGGATTTATAAAAACTATAGCTGAATTTACCAGTAAATCTACAAGAACTGTACACACACACACCCCTCCCCTGCTCAGTGGCATATAATGTAGTATGAATCCTTCATCATGTGTTGCATTTTCATTATAAAATGATCAGTAAAATATCAGAGACACACAAAATAATAAACAGCTTTTTATCCCTAGATAAATCTCTTTTGACAGAAATTCTCTAATCACCTTTGTTCAGGATACTTGTTGGAGCTGTGGAGTCATATCCCCAGTTTCTGAGGTTGTGCCTTAAAATACTTCAGTCTTCTGTATATAACAACCAATCAGAATTTCAGATTGCTGTGAACCAGATACTGCTTCGCCTATAACATTATCACAATGAAGCTATATACACAGCTAACCTGTCTGAATACATGTGGACTTTCACTACTGTGCCCTGACTGTATTCAGCTAGGCAACAAGGCTCGGAACGAAGCCACTGTAAATGTCCAGTTCTGAGCTAGTCATCCACTTACAGCTGAGGACATGGTCTAGGGCACAGTTCTTCTCCTCCTAAAGCAAACATCTGAGCAGGTCAGAAAAGCCATGGCCTAAAAGTACTTAATTTATTTTTTTACCAACTGTAGATAACCATGGATGACCAGCTTAGACTAGAGTCAGAAGAAAAGTATTCATTTACTCAGATAAATTCCAATCCAGTTGAAAAAAAAAAAAAAAGTTGTTATTTCTGTCTTTAGTACATCCCTCAAAACTGTGTTATCTAAGAGTTTCAATAAATTCACTTGTCTACAACACCCTTATATGACAGGGAAATATCTCTCCTTGTGTTATTTACGGGGATCTGAGGCCCAGGCTATGTCTATACGGTACCTATACTGTACCCATAAGCTAAGCTGTATTTCTGTGAGCAGCAAAAACTTGGCTTGAATTCAGGTTGCATTCAAACGTCATCTTCTCTTCTGCAGGAGAATGTCTGGCCCCTTTTGGGAAGTAGTCCAGTCTATCTTGTATCATGATACACGATGCTTGTGCAAGGATAGCTAGAATATAAGGCAGCAGCTGGGCTGGGCACACAACGCCTGAGCCTGTCCGCGGAGCAGTCCAGGCAGTGCCTGAGTACCAGCTGGATTGCTTCAGAGCCAGCCCAGAAGCTGTTCCAGATGGTCAGCAGTCTGGATGACTCCCAAATTTGTCTTGAAACTCAGCCCTGCAGTCACTCTTCGTTGTACTGCCTAAGACTGCCTTGCAGGCTAAGGCCTGGACAACCAGGAGTATGCAAAGAGCAGAGAGATGTATACGCATAAATTTCTGTGTCAGGACATCCTTAAACTGCATTTCTGCAACCCAAAAGCATCTCATATTCTACTGCAGGAGCCAAGACTCCTATATACTGATACTGTCCCACAGCCCATCTTCAGCAGCAGCTCTGGGGATGGTGAAACATGATTTTCAAAGTCAGTGTTTCTTTACCCAGTTTTTTAGACTTGAGGTACCTAGGGGATGCCAAAGGGAAAAAGGCCCCTTAAATTGCCAAAGCTGTAGCTGGACAAGCAGAAAAATCTGAATGCTGATAGTAAAATGCAAACCTATGTAGGAACAACAGTGCAGAGATTCATTTTTAGGAATTAAAAACTGAGCTTGGAGCAAGTGCTAATGCAAATCCATCATTTGCACACATTAGACTAAATTTGGTACTTTGTATGAGAATTGGTCTCCTCTCAGTCACTGAGTCAGCACATTATAAACTGTTTAACAGGCATGAGTTAAACATTACTCTTACAAATGTTTCTTTGTTGTAGTAATCAAGATCTGCATAAGAAACATGCATTTACAAACACTGGTAGTGGTTCATGGTGGTTCATTCAGCTCTTGAAAACTGCAGGTAAAAAATGCAGCCTCTGTTATAATATTCAAATGAACAAGAGCAAATAAAAATATTTTAATCAAAGTTAACATAGGAAAACAATGTTTCTAATCAAAGCAACAAATCCAGCTATGTAATAAACCTGCAACTCTTTCAAAAGTTCTCACCCTTCAGGAACTTGGAAAAGTATTCTCTTTACTTGCTCCGTGTGTGTTTGCCTGTGTGTACTGGATAAACACAGATGGCCATTAACCAGGCATCTGCAGCAGGCTCAGTTACGCTCTGCCCTCTAATCGGTACCTACTCAGACTACATCCAGGATGGTAAATCCCTTTCAAACACCTGTTTTGATATATGTGTGTGTGTGTATCTATGCACATCCATATGTATAAAACATAGAGACTATAAAATGCAATATATATATATTTATACGTAATTATATATATGCAGAGCAGAGGTGAATAGTCACCTCAACCTATCCGTATTTATGTAAAATCAGAATACAAACGTATAGAAAAAACAAACATTTATATTTATATAAATATATATATAGGTCAAGGAAAGTGACTATCCCCTTCACATGGGGACAATACCTGGAATGTTATGTACAGTTTTGAGACACCAGTACAAGACTTGCAGGTGTTTGGCCCGAAGAAAAGAAAGCAAAGGAGGATCTATTTGCACTTCATCCAGTGTTCAATGGGTCGAGAGAAGAGAGTGCCAAACTCCCATTTGAGGCACACAGCAAAAGGAAAACAGGCAAAAGACACAAGTCACAGCAAGGGAATTTCTGATTAGATATAAAGAAAATATTCTTCATGGTGAGGGTGATTAAGCACTGGAACAGATTCCCCAGAGAGGCTGTGGCATCCCCATCCTTGGGTAGTTTCAGAACTTCACTACACAAGGCTCTGAGCAACCTAATTTAACTTTGAAATCAGCCCTGCTGCATCATTAGGGTCTTGCCTTACAGGAGGGAAGAGAGAGAGAAGGGTTCATACTGGCATACACAGTCCCGTGTTCCAGAAGCAAGGGAAGACAGGGGATCTTGTCAACCCTATTACCATGGCAGAGCGGTATTTTTTTGGTATCACTACCATAAAAGATTCTGATCATACCACCCACTACTAAGCAAAGGTAAGTCAGTAACATTCACAGGGTCATTGATTTTAGACCATCAACAGAGAGACAGAATAGAAGTGCAAAGCTAAAGACTATGATCTAGGAAACTAAACCAAGCAATTGCCTTCAACATTAATGCTGGTGAAAAAAAGGGCTCCACAGAGTTTAGAGACAGTAAGGAGATGCAAAACCCTTGCATGACAAGAAGAGTTGCTTCTATTTTTAGATTTATCAGATGCTGCAAACATATATTTAATTTCTGGGTTTTATCGTGCCTTAGATGCTGTTCATATGAGTTATTTTAATTTAATAGATCGTATCTAGAGAGCTTTATTTGGAATTTCACTCCATGAATCAAGAAAAAAAAAGAATCATCAAGCGCAATAGGAATGTTTCCCGAAGTGCAATCTGATCAAAACCAAATTAAGACCTCAGGGCTTGAACTAACATAGCTAAGGGTATTTTTTCCCTTTAGATAAGGCTGTGACTTATAAAAGAAGTCCATGAGGGTCTATTATAAATCAGAATGCTACAAGTGAACCGTGAGGTTCTAGATAAGGTCTTACTGGCACAGTGGACTGAAATGTGTCAACGTTTCAAAGTACAACAAAGTTCTCCCTCAGAACTTTCTCTTGAGATGCAAATTCTGTTTTATAACAGGATTCTAAGTTTTCCCTAGAATCTTACCATCTCTACAGCTAATGATTTTTTCATGTAACTAAACCTCTCGAGTCCCACAGTACATCCTTTCCTTATGCAATACCAGGGTTCTGTTACAATCAGCTCAACTGCTGGCCAGATTAGCTCATGTTTTTTATCAACGGCACACTTGGCTGGAACAGATCTACATCCCCCTCCCCTGTTCCTCTTCAGAGGCTGTTCAGGTTTTCTCCAGCTAGTTTAGAAAAAATATAACCTATTTTACAAAAATTGGTGAAGTTCAACGATAGCAAGGACAACACTCCAGTGAGTTCTGGAAACTTAGGGAAAGTGGTATCTGAAATTCTGCCTTTCGGAGCTAATTTAAAACATAAGAACGTGTTGCAGTCTGTGAAGTATTACAATTAAAATGACCATTATAAGGAGTTTCTGAAATATGAACTGTTAGCTTTTTACCAGATTTCAAATACAATAGTGCACTTCAGGGGGCATTTAAGTTTGCTTCTGGCTGCAAGATGCTTTGAGCAGTTCAGAAGTTCCCCAGTTAATCAAGCAGGGAGAAAGTTTTCTTCATATTGCTCTCCTGCTACCTCTCCTGGCAGCTGAATGGAAGAGCACTCAGCTTAAACACAAGGATTTAGTAATTCTACCTCAATGCTAAAGCAGAAATAGTCATTGTAACCCTAATTTCATAATGGAGAAACTGAAAAGGGAAGTTAGCTTTGTGTAGGTAAGAGAGGAAAGACAGATCACAGCTCTGTAATACAATGCCAACACTTGTTCCCTTGTCCTCTCACTGAGTTTCAAAGAGTATCACAGCCTTACGCTGAAATGCAACAAGACAGCTTTCCGGAGCAGGGAAAAAAGGGAGAAGAGTCTCTGCCCTTCAGCCCATATCTCCTGGAGTAAGGGGATACTAAAAGCCCTTTCATTCTACTTTATCTCAGTTCCTTGCTGCCATGGAGCAGGCTAAAGCACCAGGTGTGCTCTCAGGGGCAGTGCTTTCAGCTTCTCCCCAGAGCCTTGGCTCCAGTGCCTAGATTTAGGGAGCTTTAAAGAACTGAAAACACGGGACTGCAGAGTCAGTGCTGTATCAACAGCAGGAAACATGGAGAGTTCCTGCTAAAGCCCCTGCTTGGCTGGAGGCCATATCCCTGGCCAACCCATATGGGAATGTCCGGTTACGTGACTTGCGTATGGATGGGTCAGCCCAAATCCTACAGCATGTCAACATTTCATCCCCCTTCCCTCCTCTGCCCCTCTGTCCCTTGTCAGGAACAATCTATTTTATCAATAGGATTAATTACTGATGTCGGTTTGCAAGTAAATCACCTTGTTGGAAATCTCTGAATTAGCTACCCTGAAGAACAGAGGTAGATGGCCTGAGGGATTAGTGACAATCTGGGAGAACTGCCTGTAGAACCACTTCAGTGAGGTGGTTCCTTTAGGAATGGGCCACGGATACTCGTGCACCCCTTCTAACTCTAACTCTAACTCTAACTCTAACTCTAACTCTAACTCTAACTCTAACTCTAACTCTAACTCTAACTCTAACTAACTCTAACTATGCCATCTTCTCAGAAGAGTGTTTTAGCCCCCACACATTTCCACACTAACACAAGTTACGCAGCTGCTGACAGCACTCAGACCAGCTTGAGCATCCTAACATACGCACAGTGCCACTGCGATGATTTCAGGAGTAGTCTTGGTTTTGAGTATCAGTGCTAATAGTAAGGAACCCAGTCTGTGTTTGACAGCTAGAACCTGGCACTCGGAAGTAATGACACATTTTTAAAGGTGTTTGCGTATCTTTCACTGGGAACTGAGTCAATACTGAGTGCTCCTGTTGGGTATACGTTAGTAACCAATGCAATGTCTACTCCCTTATGTGATCTTAGTTTCTGAGAAAAAAGGAGCAATAGAGCTTCACAAACCATAAGGACGTGTCTTTTGCTGTTTAAAGCTTGTGTGAGACAAAGAATAGAGCTTAGTCCTGAGTGACACAGCCTGTGTAGTGATCAGGAGTTGACTCTGGGTGCAACACTTGCAGTATCAGATCTCTGATCCACTGCGGAATATTGCAGTTGCCTTACACCAGTGTCAGGATGTCAAGTTCAGTTAGGCTTAGCTTTTGTATTCTCCCTTCAGGACTCTATGGCATGTAGGATATAGAACAGTTTTCTTTGAATGAAAAAATTTAGTTATTTCAAAAATAGATATTATTCACAGAGAAAAACAAAACTCTTCAACAAAACAGCCCTCTACAGGACCAAAGACCACCCTATCTCAGTGCTTACCTTCATAATATTAACTTAAGTAAGCCTAAGTTTTCCCCTAAGGCATCTACCACTCACTTGGTTCCCTCAAATCACTTCCTGGACAAGTGCCCCCTCAATCTAAGGCAACATATACTCTACAAACTCAACACATTCTTCTTTTGCTCCTTCGCTTCCCTGACTCATGAGCATGTTCTTGTTCATCATAGCCTCTTAACAAGCCTTAAATGCTTTTGGGGACGGATTCTGTTCCTTTTTAGTTTGCTATACTTTACAGCCCCATAATAAGGTATATCTGTCCATCCATTCATTCAGTAAACATCTCATTATCTGTAAAATACAGGATAACTATAAATTAGTACAAAGCAACTCCACACCTGTAACACCATGATATTCGAAAATGTCCAGAATCTTTACTGAAGCCATCACAGAATACTAGTCAACATGCTCACTGTTTTCATTTAGTAGGACCAAGATATTAATAGTGTTAAAACAAATAACTTCAAAGCATTTGCAAATGAAGGAACCCTTCTTGAAATGAGGTCTACTGTTCTTGCAGAAACAGTGAAATAATCTGTACAGTTACACATGAGTCTTACCAATCAGGTACCACTTACACACTTATTTGTGGCAGTAACAGTCCACATAACATCCAAGTGAACTGTATGTTCCCTCCTCAATGGCAAAACACAACTTGCACTGAATGCAATGTACCTGAGCTGCATTTGTGTACCCAGCCCTCAGAAATGGAAGACATGAGCCTTCATGCTCAGAAGTAATTTGAGCCAGTGGTTTTCAACCACTTGGATTTGTCGATCTCTTGAATTTTTATGTTATAGTGGAAATTTTGCAGTTTCTGTTACCTGCAGCAATTTCATGTATCTAACTTGGGATATTGTATATGCGAATCTGCTTTTTTTTACAAATTCTTTAGAATTTACAAATCCTCCACTGCTTGAACTCTTATGGCTGAAAAATACTGATTTAGTAAATGCTTTACCTATTTGTTGGGTCACATTGCCTTTTAAGTATCACATTATATTCTCCCCTTCTTTCTAGTTCCACTCATTTTCTACCACTGATCTTAATTAAAAATGCTTCCAATTATTCAGCAGTTTTGTTTCTTTAATTGTGCATAGTTAATCTAACTGAAAAGGCTGATATTATTTGGTTAGAGTCAAGAAACAAGTACTTTAAAAAGGAAGATTTGTATAAAAAGGCATCAAAATGAAAATTTTCAGCTCTGAAGCAGCCTCTGTAGTTTTTCTTTTCTGTTTTAGAAAATATTCCCAAATCTTTCCAAGACTTCTCAAAATCTCCTATGAGGCATGAAGTATTAATCTTTAAAATCAAAGCTGCTAGAGATTAATTTCTAGTCTTCTAACAATTACTGCGTGTTTTTGTTTTGGGAGAAAGGATAATCTCGTGGTTAAGGAACAGAAGGAAGAAAAAAAAATCCCGAGCGGGTTACCAGTATCATCACAAACTTCCTGTATGATCTTTGACAACCCAGACTGACTTTTTTCTGTTGATCAGAATAAATATAAGAATGGGAATATAAATATAAAATGGGAATAGTAGCATTTCTGAGTGATGTTGTAGGGAGAAGGCATGGTTAGTACAAGATGCCTGTACAAGAAAGATCCATAAACTGAAAATACCCCTCATATTTCGTAAGGACTATCGAAGTCCTACCAAGCATACAACAGCCAAAGGCTTCAAAAGGAACTGTGTGTAACAGACTATTTTAAACAGTATCATCTAGGATAGAGCTCATGTGGACTGCCCTGTTTGGGGTAATAGTGGAAAAGATGGAAAACTCGCTCCTGTGAGTCGCCTGTTTTGGAGAGAAAAAACTGACACAAAATATACATCCATACTTCAGCAAAAAGAGTCATCTGAGAGGTACCGGAGATAGCCTTTATGTTGCTGTCAATGAAGAATTGGTACAAGCTATGCAAACCTTCCCGGGGTCCCTGTGTATGAGGGCAGCTGGCCGTTGCTGAATTGTGGGGAATGACACCTTTACGGCCTGTGGTACCGGAATTAGACAGCTAATGACAACATTGCTAAACCTGCCTATACTGCAGTCCCTCCTCCAAGTACACTGCATTTGTATCTACACAATGGGCTCTCTCTGGCTTAACTTCAACCATCTACAGGTCAGGCATCCATCCAGAGGACAGAAACAACCGTCTCAGGTAGACTGAATGACCCATGCTTTGGAGATTCCAAGCTGAATAGTTGTGTGATGCAGTCCAAAGCCTTGTTGACAATACTTACTCATCAGCCTGTGTTTTGTGCCTTTATTTGAAACATTGTACCTGCGAAAGGACACCTCTGCCAAGAGCATGCAGTTGTCCTGAGTCTCTTTAGTCAGCTTTATTGCATGCATACTGTCTACGTCTGTACACTCACAGTTACATATAACCATACGCTGTAGGTAGCATCACATGCCCAAGTAGCCACATACACATAAAGGAGCTATCTCTTACTCTGTTTTGAAGAATGCCCAGGATGATGGGAGAGTCATCCTGAGCAGAGTTCCTAGACACTAACACAGTAATAGGATGTGTAGGTGGCTGGAGTTGGAAGAGGTAAAGAACTGCACTGCTTGCTTGCTACATTTAAGTAAGCTCTTCTAATTTAATTTGTGCTCTCAGAAAAAAAAACCTGAATTGCATTGTGTTTGGATTTAAATAAACCACAAGTGTTAAGATTAAATATAACCTAAAGAATCATAGCTTTTGCTTAATGATTAAACCATCAAAGTGTGCCTAAATAAAGGAATCAGTTTTAAAGTCTCTGCAAACACTAGGTTTAAATTATTTTCAAGACCTATAAAGAGACAACAGAAAACATAAACAGCCTGAATTGTTTAAAACGTGTGTTCCCTCTAATTAAATAAGAAACATCTGTCTAGGGATTTTGGAAGTGGATATAATCTATCTGCATTGTGCCTAAATCAGTTTGTATCTAGCTTTCAAAACTCTGAAATGAAATTATTGCTTCTGAAAAGAATTAAGTAAGCACGCCACACGAGGTACTTCACCCATCTGAACAGACGAAAAACCCCTTGCTGAAAATAACAGCAAAGACTAGCAATCCCGTGGTTTCCAGGATTCAAGAGAAGTGTGCGAGACATGGGTTTGGGGGTTTTGCCTTCTGACCACTCAAAAAAAAAAAGGCATTTTCAAAATAAGGAACCACAAACACCTTTCATTAAAGCGTCAAGATGAACTACGCGCAGACCCTGGAGGTCATCCTCCCGTTGTTTCTCTGGGGACCGTTAAACCCTGCTCTGCAGGCGCACACGCAGACAGACCCCCAGGAGCGCGATTTCTCCGGCGAACTGCGGGTACCCAGGCCCCAGCGCCACAACCAGAGCGAGGGCGGAAGAAGCAGCCTGTGCCGCAGGGGGCCGCGGGCGCAGCAGGGCAACCCGCGCGGCGCGGCGCAGCGCTCCACTCACTGGTGTTGTCGAAGGGGATCTGCCGGCACCGGGCGGAGGGCCAGCCGCAGGAGTACACCGCTCCTCCTTCCACTATGTCTGGCTGCGTGGTGTTGGCTTTGGGAGCTCCCACCAGGACACCGACCCTGCGACACACACGGCGGGGGGTCACCGCGCCCATCGGGACCGGCGGGCGGCGGCCCCGGGCACGGCGGGCCGGGGGCTGTCACCCCGGCGGGCGGCCCGAG